>MPLU02133646.1_pt1 | contig 151407 bp, 148 predicted proteins | sample 1617381 | NCBI WGS metagenome assembly MPLU02 (sample SAMN05944801, study PRJNA350692) | marine metagenome | biome: marine; feature: ODZ; material: water; isolation source: 90 m water sample filtered on 0.2 um supor filter | place: Pacific Ocean | collected 2012-04-08 | depth 90m m
AGCATGGGCAGAAGGCCATGGCGCTGGTGAAAGACCTCGAGGGACCGTCGGCCATGCTGGACGGTCACGACCCGTATGAGGAGGACGAAGACCTCTGGGCATGGGGGCACTACTTCTCCCGAGCACTCACCATTGGAGGTGGCACCAGCGAGGTCCAACGCAACATCATCGGGGAACGCCTTCTGGGGCTCCCCCGTGAACCTCGACCCTGACCCTTCCTGAACACGACCCCTAGAACGACCCAGAGAAACAGGAGACAACCGGTGTCCGACGATTCCCGATTCGACGAGTTTGAGTACATGCGGTTCGAGCGCGACGGCGACGTCTTGGTCGTCACCGTTGACAAGCCCGATGACGACCTGAACAAGGTCGATGCCCAGATGCACCACGAGTTAGCGCTGCTGTTCAAGGAGTTGCGCGAGGAACGCGAAGCCCGAGCCGTGCTGCTGGCTGGCACCGAACAGGCCTTCACCGCCGGCGGCGACTTCGCCTGGTTTCCCCGGTTCGCCGAGCCCGGCTATGCCGCCGACATCCGCTTGGACGGCAAGTCAATCGTGTGGAACATGCTCGACGTGCACCTCCCCATAGTGTGCGCGGTGACCGGCCACGCCATGGGCCTCGGGGCCAGCATCGCCCTGCTGGCCGACATCACCGTGATGTCCGATACGGCCCGCCTCGGCGACCCGCATGTCAAGGTGGGGATCGTGGCCGGCGACGGCGGCACCGTGGCCTGGCCCCTGGCCGTCGGCCCGCAGTTGGCCAAGCGGTACCTGCTAACCGGTGACCCGGTCACCGCGGCCGACGCCGAAAAGATGGGGCTGATCGTAGAGTCGGCGCCCGACCCCGAGGCCTGCATGGCTGCCGGCCTGGCGTGGGCGAAGCGCCTGGCCGCCGGTGCCCCCCAGGCTGTGCAGTTCACCAAGCAGGCGGTCAACACGTGGATCAAACAGACTTGCGGCCCCGCCTTCGACCTGTCGACGGCCCTGGAGACGGTGACCTTCGCGTCGGAGGACTTCCACGAGGCCCTAGCCGCCCTAGCCGAAAAGCGCGAGCCCCGGTTCACCGGGAAATAGTCGATCAGAAACTGGAGAGCACCATGACCTTCGAGACGGGCGGAGCCCGCGGCAACGAGATCGGGCTGTTGGACGGCCTGATGACCAACCGGGCCATGCGCCGGTACAGCGACGAACCAGTGTCCGACGAGGACATCTGGACCTGTCTGCAGGCCGCCGTTCAGGCCCCCAGTGGCGGCAACATCCAGCCGTACCAGTTCGTGGTCGTGCAGGACCCCGTGCAGAAAGTCGGGCTGGCAGAGATCTACCGACGCGGTTGGCGGCGCTACGAACCGGCTATCGCTCCTACCGAGTTCCCCAACGACGCGGTCCGCGAGGGCTGGGAACGCAACAGCCGGGCCACCGTGCATCTGGCCGAAAACCTCGAACACGTACCGGTGCTGGTGCTGCTGCTCATGCCGTCCATCGACATGACGGTCCACGACGACGAGGGACCGATGCCCGTCGGCCCGACCCACGCCTCGGTGTACCCGGCTATCCAGAACTTCATGCTGGCCGCTCGGTCCCTCGGACTGGGTACGGCGATGACCACGCTGCACCGAATCTATGAGGACGACGTGCGCGAGTTGGTGGGCATCCCAGAGCGCTACGAGGTCCTGGCCTTGCTGCCCCTCGGTCACCCCACCGGAAAGTGGGGCGTGGCTCCCCGTCATCGGGGCGCCGACAAGATCACCTCATGGGACCAGTTTGGCGAGAAGCGAACGCCGTGAACCACGGGCATGGCTAACCAGCGGGCCGGGAATCACATGGCCCAAGGGGTTCGGGTCGGCGTGTCCATCCCGCCGGCTGGCTTCGCATCGCATGACGACGCAACGGCCTACGTGCACGGAGCAGCTGATGCGGACCTCGACCACGTGTTCACCGCCGACCACGTGTCGTTCTTCGACGGTCGCGGCATGGACGGCCTCATGAAGGTCTCATGGCTAGCTGGCCTACATCCCACCATCGGCGTGTACGTCGGTGTGTACCTGCTGGCCCTGCGCCATCCGGTTGCCGTGGCCCGTCAGGTGGCAACGCTGGCCGAACAGGCGCCTGGGCGACTGACCTTCGGTGTGGGCGTGGGTGGCGAGGACCGCCACGAAATGGAGGTGGTGGGCGTTGACCCGTCAACCCGTGGACGTCGTACCGACGAGGCCCTCGACGTGCTGCGACCCCTGCTGGCTGGCGAGGCGGTCGACCACCACGGTGAGTTCTACGACGCGCCTGACGTCTCGATCCGCCCCGCGCCGACCCCACCGGTACCGGTAACCGTGGGTGGCCGGTCCGACGCGGCTGCCAGACGGGCCGGTCGGCGGGGGGACGGGTGGCTTGCCTCATGGTGCTCGCCACGCCGGTTCACCGAAGGCGTGCACATCGCTGAGCAGGCGGCCGCTGCGAGCGGCCGTGACGCCGTGGCGTGGCGACACGGCTACCAAATCTGGGTGGGCCTGGGTGACACGCCGACCGAGGGTGCGGCGCTACTGGCCCCCGCCATGGAGAAGTTCTACGGCGCGCCGTGGGCGGCCTTCGAGCGCTACTCGCCGGTCGGCACGCCAGCCGACATCGTGGAGTGGCTCCGACCGTTCATGGATGCCGGAGCGGTCGACTTCAACTTGGCTCCCATCGCGGCGACCGACGCCGAGCAGGTAGCTGGTGCAGCCGAGATCCGCCGCCTCCTAGTCGACTAACCACCCATGCCAGCCCGCGCCAGCTAGTAGTCAACCCAAGGACGCTGGTGCACCAGAGACTGGCATCGCGCTCTCCGGACCGACCACCGTCAATTGGTCGTCGGCCTCCAACACCAGGTCGTCCTCGACGGGGAGGGCCACACCGAAGCGACTCACCGCAGCTACCGAAACCTCCTCGGGCAAACTCAGATCACCAATGCGCCTCCCAATCAGGCCCGCATCCAGGCCCTCGGGTAACAAGGCGTACTGGCGGACAGTCTGTCCGGGTAGCAACGCCGTCTTCACCTCGTCCTCGGTGGCCGCCTGCCCGCACGCCCGTGCCCCGGTATGCAAGAACCCCGCCAACTCTCCGGCCAGGCGGAGCGCCCGGCCTGGCTCGGCGGTCGTCCCAGCAAGGAAGAACAGGGCGTTGACCCGCTCCCCCGAACCGCCCCATGCTGCCGGAATGCGGATGCCCGACGACGCCCGAACGATGACCAACTGATCGACGTCCAGCACCTCGAACAGGGCCACCGGTGTAGCCGTCGGATGGTCCGACGACGGCTGGATCCACAACGACCCGGTCTCCAAGAACCGTTCGGTAACCCGCTCCGTGGGCACCCCGATCCGATCCGACAGCACCGTCGATGCACGGGCGGCCGCCTCACCGATGTCGGCTCCCTCGGGAATGGACAGCACCACAGCCCGGGCGATAAGGCCTGCGTAGTCGTCCCGGTCCCGAAGGCCGTGGCCAGCCATCGCCGCGCTGATCTCTCGCTCCAAGGAGTCGTCGGCCTCCCGACCCCACCGGCGAAACACGTGGCGGATGGCGCCCGCCCTCTCGGTACGCGGCGTGGCATACAGGTGGTGCCAGGCCCATCCGACAGCGGTCACCACGCCCACGAACACCAAGGCAGCTGATCCCAAACGGGAGATCAGGTACCCGGAGATGGCGATGCCGACCAACTGGGTCCAGGGGTACAGGGGCGACCGGAACGACGGCGCGTACGATTTGATCTCGGAGGCCCGCAACACCAGTACTGCCAGGTTCACCAGGCCCAAGGTGAGCAAAACAAAGGCGCTGGCGAGTTTGGCGATTGACTCGGCGTCGAAGGCCAGCACCACCAATGCAATGGCCGCCCCCGTGGAGACAACGCCGAACACCGGAGTACCGAACCGGCCCAGACCACCCATCCAGGCCGGAAGCAGGCCGTCGCGAGCCATGGCCATCGGGTAGCGAGCGGCGGCCAGGATGCCGGCGTTGACCGCCGAGGAAAAGGCGGCCAGCGCCGCCACCACGACGAGCCACACCCCCACCTTCGGGAGCACGGTCTCGGCCGCCGTGTGGATTGGCGCCAGATCGCCGTGCAGTACATCGGCCGGCACCACGGCCACGGTCACCAGTACGCCGAGGGTGTAAAGCACCGTTGCCGTAGCCAACGAGAGAGCCATGCCCTGTGGGATGCGCTGGCTGGGGTCCTCAACCTCCTCAGCGGCGCTGGCCACCTTGGTGAGGCCGCCGTAGGACACGAACACCAGCCCGATGACCGCCACCAGACCGGAACCCCCGTGGGTGAAGAACGGGTCCAGGTTCGAACCGTCGACCCCCCGATCGGCGGTCTCCCACAGCCCCTGAACCACGAACCACGCCATAGCTGAGAGGACGACCACCACGAGTCCCAGTTGCATCGACGCGCTTGCCTTGGAACCGACCACGTTGACCAGCGTGAACAAGCCGATCAGGACGAGGGCCAGCATCGTGGGGTCGACGTCCACGATGAGGACCAGGTAGGCGCTCATCCCGACCATGGCGAAGGCGTCCTTGAGGACGAGCGACAGCCAGGTCCCGAAACCGGCCACCGTCCCCACCGCGGGGCCGAGCGCCCGCTCCAGGAAGTAGTAGGCACCCCCGGCCTTAGGTAGTGCGGTGGCCAGCTCGGACACGCTGAGCATGGCCGGCACGGCCAGACACCCGGCCAACAGGTAGGCCAGCACGGCCGACGGTCCGGCCTTGGCAGCAGCCAACCCGGGCAGAAGGAACAGACCCGACGAGAGCATGGCCCCGGTGGACAGAGCGAAAACATGGCGGAGGCCCAGCGAGCGCGTCAGCCGGCCGTGGTCGCCCTTACGCTCGGACTTCCCCATGAATGGACCCTAGATGGTGAGCGAAGCCAGGAAGTCCAGCAGCGCCGCGTTGGTGCCCACCGCATCCTCCTGCTGCATCCAGTGACCTACCCCGGGCAGGATCACCGAGTCATGCAGGCCGGGCAGGGTCTCGCCGTAGCGGGCGATGCTCCCGGCTCCCCAGATCGTGGGGCCGTCCTTTTCCCCGCCGATGTAGAGGGAGGGCTGCCGGATCGAAGCTTCACGCCATGCCCGCAGGTCGACCCAGTCGTGGTCCACGCAGCGATACCTGTTGAGGCCGCCGGAGAACCCGGCACGGGCGAACTCGCCAACATAGAAGGCGATGTCGTCGGCGTCCTGCCATGCCAACGGGCCATCCGGATAGTGGAACCGGTCGTCCAGCCGGCCCCCCGGGGCTACGGCAAACCCAGCCGGTGCTCCCGGCATCGGGGGCGGCGCGTCGCCCGAGGCGCTGAAGATCATCCCCTCCAACCAGTGGGCCGGGTCGGTTCCGATCTCGGCTTCGGCTACCCCGGGTTCCTGGAAGTACTCGATGTAGAACATGTCGTCACCACCCATCATCCGGAAGATGTCGGTGGGCCTGAACTCGTTGGGCGGGGTGTAGGCCACGCTCAGGAGTGCCACCGCCCGAAAGACGTCGGGTCGGAGGAGCGCTGCCGTGCTGGCAATGGGCGATCCCCAGTCGTGGCCAACGATCACCGCCTCGGTCGCCCCGAGGGCCTCTACCACCCCGACGCAATCACCGACGAGGTCGACCAGCCGGTAGTCGTCGATCGCGTCGGGCGCTTCGGACGAGCCGTAGCCCCGCACGTCAATGGCTGCCGCCCGGAAGCCTGCGGCAGCGACCGCCGGTAGCTGGTGCCGCCACGAGTACCACGATTCGGGGAAGCCGTGAACGAACAAGACCAACGGGCCGACCCCCGAATCACCTCCCATCTCGGCCACGTGGATACGCGTGCCGTGGGCGTCCACGTCGTGGCGGGTCAGCCCTACCGCGGTCAGATCATCCAGTGTCGTCATGTTTGTGGTTTCCCGTTCGTCTCCGCTGGATCCTCAACCCGGACCCCACGCACGAGGCTGCCATGGGCCATTGCCTCGGTGACCATCCGGTCGCACCCGCCAACCACCGCGGCCTCCACGGCCAGGGCATCACGGATGTTCAGGCCTACCTCGTCGGCCGCGTCGGCAGCAGCCAGCACAAGCGAGGCATCGGCGGGTACCACGGTGAGTTCAGCCAACTCCGCTAGGGCACGCCGGGCCACCATGGCCGAGAGGGGGCGTGCCATCTGGGTGGTGACGACTTCCAGAAACTCGGCCAATACCGGACCCGATACGACCAACGCGGGGCCGTCGGTAGCCCCGATCGACGCCCGGGCTGCGGCCTGACGTTCTGGCTCGTCATCGTCGAACAGCCTGGTCAGGATCGAGGCGTCCACGAAGGTCCGAGCCGCCATCAGGTATTCCAGCCCGGATCGGGGCTCGCTCCGGTGATGGGTCGACCGCCAGAACCAGCCGCCGAGGAGACCGACAGGGCCACGAGCCGGCGGCGTGCCGCATCCACCCGGTCGGCAGCCGAGTAGGCGGTCAGAAGTTCGCGAACCACGGCATTGACCGAGGTGCCTTCCTCGGCGGCCCGGACCCGGGCCCGGTGTAACAAGTCATCGTCAACGGCCAGGGTCAGGTTTGCCACGGGTCGACTTCCTTTCTCGAATCCCTAGAATCCTGTGTTTCACATATCTCGTGTAGCACAGGATTCTAGATTCAAGTCAGTTGTCGACCGTGGATCCAGTCCCTATCGAGGTAGCAGCCCTGTAGATATCGCTCAGGATCGGCCTCACCATGCCGGCCGTGAAGTACCCGTTCGTTGTCGAACACCAGGCACTCTCCGGGCGCCAGAGTGAACCGGTACTCCAGATCCTCACGATGCAGCATCTGGGCAAAGGTCCGGAATGCCTCGTAGAAGGCTGTCATCTCGTCGAACGGCTGGTCGAACGGTGCGGCTGACCGGTTGTTGTATCGGACAGCCCGGACGGCCCCTGCCTCGGGCCCACCCTCCTCCACCTCGATCAACGGGCCCCGATTTCGTAGATCGAAACCGTCTCCCGACCAGCGGAACGGCACGCTGCGGGTTGATAACAGTTCAAAGGCCCCCGGCTCCTCATCTCGTAACAACTCGGCAGCCCGGAAGCCGTCGACCAGTACCGTCACCCCACCCACGTCGCTGGCGACTAGGCAGTGCAGCAACTGGTACCCGGGAACCGGCCGGCGATACGGGTTGTCGGTGTGCACGTTGAGTGCCCGCGACGTGAAGGCCAGATTGGTCGGGTTGGCCTCGGCCCGTACGTGAAAGATCTCGCCGTAGTTGGTCTCGCGGACCGGGCCCCACAGGTTCGCCACGTCGACGATGTCCGCCCCCGTGCCAGTGGCGCCCGGCCCCTCAGCATCGTTCCCCACGGCCAAGCCATCCACGATGGCCAGGCCGTCGCGCACGAGTGCCCTGGTGATGGCCTGCCACGCCTCGAGATCCTGCCGATCGGTCCATGGCAGCCGCTGGACCGACAGGTCGGCAGCCCCCCAGGAGACCGGTCGCCCAGATGATGTGGTCACGGAACCGTCGTAGCGATTGGCTTCCAGCCATACCTCGTCATAGACGCTGGTCACGCCATCAGGGCCGAACGCCACCACCAGACGACCGTCGACCACCTCAGCCGACATTGCGGAGACTTCGTCTGCCAACTCGGTGACGTCGAAGAGGCGCTGGTCGTTGTCCCCGTGACGCGACGCCTCGTCCCGGGCGTTGTCCCTAAGCCACAGGGCGTGGAACCGCACCGGACCGGCGGCCATCTCGACGGTGACCACGTCGCCGGCCGGGCCGACCGAGGCACCGAGGAGGCTCATCGCCGCAGCTCCGGCGCACCGAGCAGGTACTCCCAGTGCTCAATCGGCGGGATCTCCAACCCGTCCACCCGGTTCCCGTCGATCTTGCCACCGTCGTCCCAGCCTCGAACGGCGAGTGCGGCGGCGGCGAACGGCTCGGATTCAAATGCCGCCGCCTCGACGGCCGACATAGGCCCACCCTGCAGTCGAAGGGTCCCCACCGAGGCCGGGCTCAACTCGGCCTCATAGCCCGGGTCCACGAAGCACCGGTACCGCTTGGCTGCCACGTGCAGGCGTACCGGCTCGCTCACACCGTCCGCGAAGCGCACGGCCACCCAGGCCCCGCCGGTCGTCCCGTGGTCGGTCACCCCGAATGCCGAGTCCGGTTCGTCCAGGAAGTGCCCCACGTCGTGCAGTAGAGCAGCCAACACCAGGGCGTCATCGGCGCCGGCGACATGAGCCAACGCCGCAGCCTGACGGGCATGTTCGGCCATCGTCACCCTCTCGCTGTAGGTCTCATGGCCCCGGGCGGCAAACAGCGCCCGCACCTGATCAGGCACCGGATCCTTCATGTCGCGCATCATGCCCGCTGGGGACCCCGGCGACCAGCGGGAATAGGTTCGACCCGTTCGTCCAACCCACACACCCCCGGAGAAACACCATGGCAATCGGCCCCGGCCTCCACATCGAAGATCCCAGCGATCCGTCCCTCGACCTGCGCATGTCCGACGGCGCCCGCCCGCTCTACGAGCAGGTGAAGGCCTTCATCGCCGAGGAGATCGAACCAGTCACGCTGAAGTTCCACCGTCTGGGCACCGAACGCACCGAGCACTGGGGTCACCATCCCGGTCAGATCGAGATTCTCGAAGCCCTCAAGGTCAAGGCACGCGAGGCCGGCCTGTGGAACTTCTTCCTCCCCGACGCCGAAACCGGAGAGGGCCTGTCCAACTTGGACTACGCCTACATCGCCTCCGAATTGGGTAAGAACCCGCTGGCCTCCCAGAGCATGAACTGCTCGGCCCCCGACACCGGAAACATGGAGGTCATCGAACGGGTCGGCACCCCCGAACAGAAGAAGCAGTGGCTCGAGCCGCTACTCAACGGCGAGATTCGCTCGGCGTACGCCATGACCGAACCCGATCTGGCCTCCTCAGACGCCAAGAACATTGCCTGCCAGGCCGTACTAGACGGCGACGAGTGGGTCATTAACGGCACCAAGTACTACATCTCTGGCGCCGGCGACCCCCGCTGCAAGGTGATGATCACCATGGTCCAGACCAGCCCCGACGGACCCCCGCACCGCCGCCAGTCGCAGATCCTGGTCCCCATCGACACCCCCGGGGTCACCATCGACCACCCCATGCAGGTGTTCGGTGATGACGACGCCCCCCACGGTCACATGCACATAACGTTCAAGGACGCCCGGGTGCCGGCCGCCAACCTCCTGCTCGGCGAGGGACGGGGCTTCGAGATCTCCCAGCTACGCCTCGGGCCCGGTCGCATCCACCACTGCATGCGATCCATCGGTGCTGCCGAGCGGGCCATCGAGTTGATGTGTCGACGGGGGCTCCACCGCGAGGCCTTCGGCAAGACCATCTCTCACCTGGGCAAGAATATGGAGGTCATCGCCCGGGCCCGCATCGAGATCGAGGCCATGCGACTCATGGTGCTTCGCGCCGCCAAGGCCATGGACACCATGGGCAACGCCGAAGCCCGGGTCTGGATCAGCGCCGTGAAGGCCATGGTGCCCGAGAAGGTCTGCCAAATCATCGACGCCGCCATACAGATTCACGGCGCCACCGGTGTCTCCCAGTGGACGCCGCTGGCCGCCATGTACACCCAACAGCGCACGCTTCGCCTAGCTGACGGCCCCGACGAGGTACACCACTTCGTGGTGGCCCGCTTCGAACTGAACCGCTACCAGGACGGCCCCGGCGACATCCCTATGACCTCGCACACCGGCCCGGTGTTCGCCGGACCCTGATCCTCTAGCCCGCCACCGACCTGCTCCGCCCAGCCACAGGAATAGAGACCCCGATGACCGACGACCCGCGCGCCCATAAGCCGGCCGCCGCCCAGACCCGTGCCGACCTCGAGGCCTTCGCCGCCTCGCTGCCACCCGACGACGGCACCGACGCCGCGGACGTGGCTCGGGGCTTCATCGCCACCCGGACCGATCCGGTCATCGACAAGATCGAACCCAACCCGTGGCTGCCCATCAGCTGGGATCTCTCGAAGTCGGACTTCGTCCACGGACCCTGCCCCGACACCGTCAACCCTTCGTTGTGGCGTCAGGCCGGATTCAACGCCCAGCACGGCCTCTACGAGGTGATCGACGGCTTCTACCAAGTGCGCGGGTTCGACACCTCGACTGTGACCTTTATCCGGGGTCACGAAGGGTGGGTGGTAATCGATCCTCTCACGACCACGGAGACGGCCCGGGCCGCCTTCGAGCTGGTCACCGAGCAGCTCGGCGAACGTCCGGTCACCGCCATCATCTACACCCACTCCCACATGGATCACTTCGGCGGAATCCTCGGCGTGGTCTCCCAAGAGCGGATCGATGCCGGCGAGGTGCCCATCGTGGCCCCCGAGGGGTTCGTCAAGGAGGCCGTCTCCGAGAACCTGCTGGCCGGGCCGGCCATGGGACGCCGGGCCATGTACCAGTTCGGGATGCTCCTCGATTGGGACGAGCACGGGCACGTCGACCAGGGTCTAGGCAAGGGCGTACCCACCGGATCGTCGTCCCTCGTGCCGCCCACCATCGAAATCACCGAGACCGGCCAGGAGTTGGTGCTCGACGGCGTCCGGATCGAGTTCCAGCTCACGCCCGAATCCGAGGCGCCAGCCGAGATGCACTTCTACTTCCCGGACTACCGGGCCCTGTGCATGGCCGAGAACTGCACCGGCACCATGCACAACGTGCTCACCCTGCGCGGCGCCCTGGTGCGCGACACGCTCATGTGGAGCCGTTACATCGACGAAGCCATGGACCGCTGGGGGGACGTGTCTGACGTGGTGTTCGCCAGCCACGGCTGGCCACACTGGGGCGCCGAGGCCGTGAACGGCTACCTGACCCGTCAGCGGGACCTCTACCGCTGGCTCCACGACCAGTCCATGCGGCTCATCAATCTCGGCTACTCACCCAATGAGATCTCGGCCAACATCGACCTGCCGCCCGGGTTGTGGGCCGATTACCACTGCCACGGCTACTACGGCACGGTCAGCCACAACGTGCGGGCCGTCTACCAGCGGTACATCGGCTTCTACGACGGACACCCTTCCAGCCTCGACCCCTACGAGCCCGTGGAGGCCGGTCGGCGCTACGTCGACTTCATGGGCGGGATGGATCAACTCCTGGCCAAGGCGCGCGAGTCCTACGAGGCCGGTGACCACCGGTGGGTGGCGGAGGTGCTGCGCCATGCGGTGTTCGCCGATCCGACGTGTGAGGAGGCCCGGCTACTTCAGGCCGACGCCTTCGAACAGCTGGCCTACCGGGCCGAGGCCGGACCGTGGCGCGACATATACCTCACCGGCGCCCAGGAGCTCCGCAACGGTTCCATCGCCATCGAATCGATCAACCGTCCCCGGCCCGAGATGATCATGGGGATGGACCTCCAGCAGGCCTTCGACCTGCTGGCCGCGTCTCTCGACGGGGTGGCCGCGGCGGCCATTGGCCCGCTGACCGTCGACTGGTACCTCAATGACACGGGCGAATTGAACAACACGGTGCGCCTCGAACTGTCCAACGGCACCCTCCATTCACTGCCCGGCGCCACGCACGCGTCGGCCGATGTGGTGGTGCACGGCAACCGGAGCCAGCTAAATCGGCTCTTCGCCACGGATGCCACGGGTGTCAGCCTGCTCGACGAGGGCGCCATCACTGCCGAGGGCAAGACCGATCGGCTGCGGGCCCTGTTCGCCTGCGTGACGGACTTCCCCCGCTTCTACAACATCATCGAACCCTAAGCCTGACCCGATCTACTGGGCCGATCAGTTGGCGGTCTCGGCACGGATTTCGGCGCCGTGCTCGTCGTTGGACGGCGGGCGCCGGCGAACCGTCGGTGGGGTGGTCGACATCCGGATCGGTGAGCGAACCGACCGGAACGCCTCAGTTCGTCCACCGGTCGACCCACCGTCGTCCAGGACGGCGATCGGATCTAGACCGAGGGCCTCGGCATCCAGGAACGCCTGACGCACCGTGTTGATGGGACCAGCCGGAATGCCCGCGGCCCGCAGAACCACCAGCCAACCGGCGGCCGTGTTGGTGGCCAACACCGACTCGATCTCGGCTTCCAGGTCGTCGGCATTGACCATGCGTGCCGCGTTATCGGCGAACCGCTCGTCAGTCCGCCAGTCGTCGCGGCCAAGGGCCTCACAGAGCTTCTCCCACAGGGCGGGGCTGGCCGCCGCGATGGCCAGCACCCCGTCGGCGGTGCGGTACGGCTGGTAAGGGACGATCGACGGGTGGCGGTTGCCCTGACGCCCCGGGTCGGTGTCGGCCACCACGTGCCCCGAAGCCACGTTGAGCAGCCCGGCCAGGGCAGCCGACATGAGCGAGACCTCCACGTGCTGGCCTTCGCCACACTCCCGGCGCTGCTCGACGGCCGCCAGGATGGCGATGGCTGCGTAGAGGCCGGTCAGGTTGTCGACCATGGCCGACCCGATCTTGGTCGGTTCGCCGTCGGCCTCGCCGGTGATGGCCATCACCCCGCTCATCGCCTGCACCAAAAAGTCGTAGCCAGCCAGCGTGGCGCCATCACCGGTACTGCCGAACCCGGTGACCGAACAGGTGATGACGCCCGGATGCTCAGCGGCCAGGGTCTCCCGGTCCAGGCCGAACCGGGCCATGGTGCCGACCCGGAAGTTGTCGACCACCACGTCGGCGGCCAGAGCGAGCCGGCGGGCCACCGCCAGGTCATCAAGGTCTCGCAGGTCGAGAGCGATGCTTCGCTTGTTGCGGTTCAGGCCCAGGTAGTAGGTGCTGGTCGCCTCGTCGCCATCACCCCACCACGGTGGGCCCCAGGTGCGAGTCTCGTCGCCCACCCCGGGTTGTTCGACCTTGACCACATCGGCACCTAGGTCAGCCAGAACCATGGTGGCCATGGGCCCGGCCAGCACTCGGCTGAAGTCAGCCACCCGAAGGTGCCCGAGCGCTCCAGGGGGCGGCTGCGAGCTGGTCTCATCGGTCACGAGCCGGAGTCTCGCAGCGCCACTCCCGCCGTACAACAGGCCCATGTTCAAACGGACGCCGGGACCGAGCATCAGAAAAATGCGGCTCATCTCTTGCATTGGGGCTTGATCGTGGAGAGCATCCCGCAGTGACCATGACTCCGATCAACGAGCCGTCCACCGGATCGGCAACCGGTCCCGAACTGGGGCAGGTCCGTCGGGGTCGCGATGCACGAGCCGCCAAGCGCCGTACCCGGGTGCAGACCTGGTTACCCGAACTGGAGCGGAAAATCCCTTGGGTGGACCTGCTGACTGAGGAACAGGTCCAGACAATCCACGACGCCTCCATGGACGTCATCGAGGAGGTGGGCATCGAGTTCCGCTGCCCCGACGCCATCGCCATGTGGACGGCCGCCGGTGCCTCGGTTGACGGCGTTCGGGTTCGCATCGACCGCGAACTCCTCATGTCGCTGGTCGGCACCGCCCCATCCTCGTACACCATGGTGGCCCGAGATCCCGCCCACACCGTGACGGTGGGCGACGGGAAGACCATCTTCACCCCCTCCTACGGCGCCCCGTACGTCCTCGGCCTGGACGGGGTCCGGCGCCCGGGAAGCATCGAGGACTTCCGGAACTTCACGAAGCTCAACCACCTCTCACCCGCCCTGCACATGTCGGGCGGCGTGGTCTGCGAACCCATGGACATACCAGTCCCCAAGCGACACCTCTACATGACCGAGAGCCTGCTGAAGTATTCGTCCAAGCCGTTCATGGGCGCTGTGACGTCGATGGAGCGAGCCGAAGACAGCCTCCACATGGCCGGCATCGTCTTCGGGCAGAAATTCGTCCGGAACACCACCGTCATGACCTGTCTGGCTAACGGCAACACGCCGCTGGTATGGGACAAGACCATGCTGGACAGCGTCCGAGTGTTTGCCGGCGCCAACCAGGCCACCCTGTTCAGCCCCTTCGTGCTCGGAGGGGCGTCGACCCCGGCATCGACGGTCGGCGCAGTGATCCAGGTCAACATCGAGGCCCTGACCGGCGTGGCCTTCTCCCAGCTGGTCCGGGCCGGCGCACCCGCCCTGTACGGCCAGTGGCTGTCCACTGTCTCGATGAAGACCGGTGCCCCACAGGCCGGCACACCGGAGATCTGCCACATGAACCTGCTCACCGCCCAGATGGCCCGCCACTATCGGCTGCCATCGCGCTGCAGCGGCTCGTGCACCAGCTCCAAGATGGTCGACGCCCAGGCCGGCTACGAGGCGGCCCGCAACATGTACGGCGTGCTCATGGCTGGCACCAACTTCGTACTGTCGACCACCGGCTATCTGGAGAGCGCCATGTGCCAGAGCTACGCCAAGTGGGTGCTGGACAGCGAGCAGTTGGAGATGATGATGCGCCTCGGCGGCGGTGTCTCGTTCAACGACCTCGACGAAGTGCTGGCCACCATGCGCGAGGTCCCCCCGGGCGGCCACCATCTGGGAACTGCCCACACGCTGGCCAACTTCCAGACAGCGTTCTCGATGCCCGAGATGATGAACAGCGACAACTACGAACAGTGGCTGGCCGATGGAGCCCTTAGTGCCGAAGACCGGGCCGCCGCCAAGTGCCGACAACTCCTCGACGAATATGAGGAGCCCAACCTGCCCGACGACGTCCGTACCGAACTCGAGGAGTACGTGGCCCGCCGCGATGCCGAACTCCCCAATCTGGTTTCCTGAGAATCTGGCCGAGAAGGACCCACCATGAACACTCCAACCGACCCACCCCTGCTCCACGGCGTCTGCGCCGCCATGAGCTCCCCGTTCGACGACTCTGGCGAGTCGGTAGATGAGGGCCGCCTCCGCGACCACATCGACAGCCTCGTGGAGGCCGGTGTGCACGGTCTAGTACTGGCCGCCGGCACCGGCGAGTTCGCCTTCCTCTCAGCCGACGAGAAGGAACGGATCTTTCGCATCGGCATCGACCAGGTGGCCGGTCGCATCCCGGTGATCTGCCAGACGTCGGCCATCACCACCGTGGATGCCATCGAGAACTCCCGGGCCGCCATCGACCTCGGAGCAAACGCCGTGATGGTCCTCCCTCCCTACTTCGAGGGGCCGTTCGAACGGGGCGTCCTGTACCACTACGAGAAGTTGGCCCGGGCCGTCGACGCCCCGATCGTCCTGTACAACATCCCGGTCCAGTCCGGCTTCGACATCACGCCGGACCTGTACCGCCGGCTCATCGCCATGGAGAACATCGACTACATCAAGGATTCCACCGGTGACCTCATCCGACTCCAGCAGTTGGTCGGGATCGGCGGCCATGTGCTGGCCGGGGCCGACCCGCTGGCCCCCTTCGCCCTCATGGCCGGCAGCGCCGGGTGGATTTGGGGGGCGGCCAACGTCATGCCACATGAGTGCGTGGCCCTCTACAACCACATCACGGCTGGCCGCCACGCCGAGGCCATGGGACTGTGGCGCCAGATGCTCCCCGCCAACCTCTACTTCTGGGACAACCCGCACGAGGCCGAGTACAACGCAGCGGTCAAGACGGCCACCAACATGGTGGGCCGCGCCATCGGTCCCTGCCGTCGCCCGGTCATGCCCATGTCCCGTCAGGGCCGAGTCGCTCTGCAGGCCGCACTCTCAACCCTCCCCGTCAACGGGGTCGACCGCGACCGCCTCGTCTTTCGCGAATGGGAGGACGAGCGGGACTGGCTCGTCCAGATGACCAGTCGCGCCGGCGTGGGCCGTGCTGGAGCCAGTCGCTTCGAAGTAGGCAGTACACGACCGACCACTAACCAAAACGGGAGCAGCAACTGATGGCACTCGACCTCGCCGATCCGACCGCACTGGCCGCGTCGATCAACCCACCCACCCGGGCCGTCATCGGTGGCCGCAGCGTGGAGTCAGCCTCCAGAAAGACGTTCGCCACCCTCAACCCGGCCACCGGCACCGAGCTGGCCCAAGTATCGGAATGCGACGCCGAAGATGTCGACCGAGCGGTCACGGCGGCCCGAACTGCCTTCGAGGACGGCCCATGGGGCCATCTGGCCCCCGCCGACCGTAAACGCCTAATCCTGCGATTCGCCTCGCTCGTCGAGGCCCACACCGACGAACTGGCCATCATCGAGACCCTGGAAGCCGGCAAGCCGATCAGCGACTGCTCGGGACTGGACGTCCCCGACCTGGTAGCCACCCTCCGGTGGCACGCCGAGGCGGCCGACAAGCTCTACGACCAACTCTCGCCGTCGGGCCCCGGTCGGGTCGGCATGGTGGTGCGCGAACCCATCGGTGTGGTGGGCGCCGTGCTGCCCTGGAACTACCCGCTGATGATGGCCGGCTGGAAGATCGGCCCAATCCTGGCCGCCGGCAACACGTGCGTCGTCAAGCCGGCCGAGCAAACCTCCATGTCGACCATCCGCATCGCCGAACTGGCCATCGAGGCCGGCATCCCCGACGGCGTGCTCAACGTGGTCCCCGGATTCGGCGAGACGGCCGGGGCGGCCATCGGCCTACACCCCGACGTGGACTGCGTGGCCTTCACCGGTTCGACCGAGGTAGGTCGCCACTTTCTGCGCTACTCGGCGGACTCCAACCTCAAGGAAGTCCTGCTGGAGTGCGGCGGCAAGAGCCCGGTCATCGTCATGGCCGACGCCGATGACCTGGACGCCGCAGCAACCGGAATCTGCGAGGGAATCTTCTGGAACGGTGGACAGAACTGCAGCGCCAACTCTCGTCTCATCGTGCAACGATCAGTGGCCGACGAGCTACTGGAACGGATTGCCGAACGCAGCCACGACTGGGTGGTCGGCGATCCCCTGGTATCTGAGACGACCATGGGCGCCATGATCGAGGAGGCCCACCTGGACAAGGTGCTGGGCCACATCTCTGACGCCCACGAGGCCGGCTCGACGTGTCTGGTAGGCGGCAACCAGGTCCGTCAGGAGAGCGGCGGCTGGTTCGTGGAGCCCACCGTGTTTACCGACGTGGACCCCGATAGCCGTCTGGCCCGAGAGGAGGTCTTCGGACCGGTACTGGCCGTGACCACCTTCGACACCCCGGAGGAGGCCATCCGTCTGGCCAACGACACCGACTACGGCCTGGCCGGCACGATTCACACCACCGACCTGCGTACCGCCCACCTGGCAGCCCGGGCCATTCGGGCCGGCACGGTAGCCGTGAACTGTTACGGCGAGGGCGACATCACTACCCCGTTCGGTGGCTTCAAGCAGTCGGGCTTCGGCGGACGCGACAAGTCCATCACAGCCCACGAGCAGTACACCGAGCTCAAGACCATCTGGATGGACCTGTCTTGACCCCGCTTCAAACGAAGCTGTCCTGATTCCATGGGCGCCGTCACCCTCCTACCCGACGCCCGTCGCGACAACGGGTGGTTCGAGATCCTCAAAGAGGTGCCACCCGCCGCGCCCCTGAGCGGCCCGACCGAGGCCGATGTGGTCGTGGTGGGCGCGGGGTTCACCGGCCTGGCGGCGGCCCGGCGGCTCGGCCAGTTGCGCCCCGACGCCCACATCCTCCTGTTGGAGGCCGGGCGTATCGGCAACAACGCTGCGGGCCGGTCGTCCGGGTTCGGCATCGACCACGCCCACAACATCCGATCCGAGGGCTTCGCTGACACCGCCGAATTTGAGAAGCAGCAGATCGCCCTGAACCGAGCCGGTCTCTCGTACTTGGAGGAGGCGGTGACCGCCCACGGCATTGACTGCGACTGGTCGTGGACCGGCAAGACCCATGCCGCCTGTACCGACCGCGGCGTCCGGGACCTGAAGCACTTCGCCTCGACCCTGGACCGAATCGACGAGCCGTACGAACTACTGGACGCCGATGCCCTGGTTGACCGGCTAGGTATTGACCACTACCACCAGGGTCTGCACACACCGGGAACCGCACTCATGCAGCCCGCTGCCCTCTGTCGGGGCCTGGCCACCACCCTGCCGGACAACGTGGTGGTTCATGAGGAAACCCCGGTGACCTGGCTAGACGCCGGACCACCCCATGAGTTGTGGACCGACGGGGGCAGCGTCCGGACCCCCGAACTGCTTCTGGCCAACAACGGCTTCCTGGCCGGGTTCGGCTTCTACCGAAAGCACCTCATTCCGGTCGTCACGTGGGGCTCGATGACCCGACCGTTGACCGACGATGAGTCGACGTCGATCGGCGGGCACCGCACGTGGGGGGTCATCCCGGCCGCACCGTCGGGTACGACGGTTCGCCGGCTGGCCAACGGCCGGATCCTCGTACGGAACGTCTACTCCTACAGTCGCCACTCACTCGCCGGAGGGCGCCGACGCCAGCGGGCCGGCCGGTCCCACCGGAAGGCATTCGAGGCTCGGTTCCCCAGTCTCACCGACGTGCCGTTCGAATACACGTGGGGCGGGGCCTTGAGTATGGCCCGCAACGGCGAACCGGTCTTCGGGACGGTGGCTGACGGCATCACGGCCGCCAGCGTCCACAACGGCACCGGACTCGCCAGGGGCTCCATCTGCGGGAAGTTGATCGCCGAGATGATGTGTGGCGAAGGCTCCGACCTGCTGGACGCCATGCTCGGCCGGGGTCGCCCCAATAAGAACGTTCCCGACCCGGTCCTCGGGTGGGGCGTTGAGATGTACGCCCGTCGGCTGCGCCTGCAGTCCGGCCGCGAGATGTGATCCGGATGCCGGAACGAGGAAAGGCCGAATGACTGATTCATCTACCGGGCCAGCCACCGGGCCACGGGTCGCCCTGATCACCGGTGCCACGTCGGGAATCGGCCGGGCGTGTGCCTTGCGCCTCGCTGCCGAGGGCTTCACCGTGGTCGTCGGAGGCCGCGACGCCACCCGGGCCGACGCCGTGGTGGCTGAGGTCACCGCCGCCGGTGGGTTGGCCACCACCGCGCTGGGTGACGTGGCCGACCCGACCTATGGAGACGAGGCCGTCGGGTCCGCGATACGGGCCCATGGGCGACTCGACGTGCTGGTCAACGCGGCGGGCGTCATCACGAGGGCCAACGCCGAGGGCACCAGCGACGAGGAATGGCACCGGGTCATGTCCACAAACGTGGACGGCCTGTTCCGGTGTACTCGAGCCGCCCTTCCGGCACTTCGGGCCGTCGGGGGCGGAGCCATCGTCAACATCAGCTCGACCAACGGGCTGGTAGGCGGACCCGGACTGGCCGCCTACTGCGCCTCCAAGGGGGCGGTCACCAACCTCACCCGGGCCATGGCGCTGGACCACGCCCACGAGGGCATCCGCATCAACGCCGTCTGCCCGGGCGCTGTGGATACCAGCATGCTCTACTCGGAACGTAACGACTCGCGAGAAGAGGTACATGCCATGAACATCGGCGGTATCCCCGAGGGGCGAATTCCCGCCGGTGACGAGGTCGCCCACGTGGTGGCCTTCCTGGCCGACGATCGGTCCCGACATGTGAACGGTGCCAACATCAGCGTCGACGGTGGGTACACCGCAGCATGAATGACGACCCGGAGGGAAACGGCCGGGTCACCGGCCGCATCGTCGTGGTCACCGGCGGCGCCCAGGGCATTGGGCGGGCCATCGTGAACCGATTCGCCGCCGAGGGCGCCACCGTCGTCATCGGCGACCTCACCGATCCGGGCAACCTGTTCCTAGAGAGTGACGCGGCCGGCCGCCGTGAGTGGGTGCCCCTCGACGTCACCAACGAGATCTCGATCCTGGAGTTCGCCGAGTCGGTGGCCGCCGTCCACGGCGGCGTCGACGTACTGGTTAACAACGCCGGGATCATGGACACCCGGGCCCTCGCCGATGAGACTGTGGCCGGCTGGGACCTCACCATGGCCGTCAACCTTCGGGGACCGTTCCTCATGGCCAAGCACCTCGTGCCGCTCATGGAAGGCCGATCCGATCCAGCCATCGTGAACATCGGCTCCATCGAGGGGCTGGGGGCCAATACTCTCCACTCCTCGTATGCGGCTTCCAAGGCCGGTGTACACGGCCTCACCCGCGCGCTGGCCGTCGAACTCGGTCCGGCGGGAATCCGCTGCAACGCCGTGGCCCCCGGCTGGATCGACACCGAACTAAACCGGGGTTACATCGACAAGCACCCAAACCGTGAGCAGGCGGTGGCCGACCTAGCCACGCTGCACCCAGTGGGCCGGATCGGCGAACCCGCTGACGTGGCGGCCACCGTGTCTTGGCTGGCCAACCCGGACGCCGGCTTCGTAACCGGCCAGGTGGTGACCGTGGACGGCGGTCGCATGAGCCGCCTACCAATCCCCGCCTCACTCTCCGACGACTGAGCCCAGCCAGCCGACCCCCAATCCGGTCGGGTCGGGAGTGGTCAGACCAGGTCGGGATTTCGCCAGACGATGAGAACGGCGTTGCCGCCCACCGCTGGATCGTCCATGTAGTCGGGGATGGCACAGATGGCCTCGAACCCGTTCTCGATCTGGAAACTGAGCGTCGGGTCATAGAGTTCACCGGCCCGCACCCGGTCCACGTACTGGTCGGCCGACATTTTGTCGATCTGGTCCTTGTAGCCGGGGATGACCCCTCCGGCCACGATGCCCTTCTTGCCGAGGCGCCGGACGACATCCTTGCGGAGGACGTACAACTCCTGGCCGATCCCAAGACGGCGATAACCGGGATCCACGGCGATGGTCACGCCGTAGTACCAGTCCGAGTCGTCGGAGTGGTTGCCACACGAGTTGGCGCCGATCAGGTCATCCAGCGAGTGATGCGGGTCGTCGAAGTCGAAGTCGATGAGGATCCCGACACCCATGCCGACCGGCGTGTCACCGTCGAGGGCCACGAATCCGCCATCGGGGAATGTCTCGCACAGGGCCAGGATGTCCGGCACCTCGAGGAGGTCCTCGATGCCGGCCGTAGGAAAGGCTGCGCGTTCAATGGCCGCCAGTTCCTCTGCCCAACGGGCATCAATGGGTGCGTAGGTGATCTCCGGCGCGGAAGGTCCTCTGGCCGGGCGGCCCGTCCCAGGCGGCGTCTTCATGCAGGAAAAGGCACGTGGACGTACTCGTTCTGACTGGGCAAGCCCCAGACGGCCCAGAAGTCCAGCGTGGCGGGACGCATGATCGCCGCACCGCTGGACTCGATGTGGGTCGGTTCGACCGAGACCTGACAGATGGCCTCGTCGTCGCGGGTCACGGCCATCAGATCCTCGACGCCGATGCCGTCGCGGTCCAACAGTTCGACGGCCCGATCGCGCCGACGAGTCGAGCTGGCCATCAGGCCATCCTGCTTGGGTGCCTGCCGGGCCAGCGCCTCGTCCCAGATGGCGTGGTTGGTATGGACCTGGGCGTTGTCGGCCAACGCCTCGGTAGGCCGGGCCGTGGGGAAGGCCTCGATCATGTGGCCGTCGCCGCTGGCGTCGAACGTCAGGAAGCTGTGGGCACCGGCGAGGTCAGCGTCGAGGATGGCGTCGCGGGCAGCCGCCGCCGAGTCGCAGGTGAGGGCATCACGCACCACCGACGTCCACATGACGCCCCGGCAGCCGTCGGTGGCCACCAGGTTGTTAATACCCACGCACACGCCGGCCTCGTTCATGCCTAGTTGGCCCAGGCATCCCGTGGTGGTGAACACCAGAGCGGCCGGGCTGTTATCGGGCCGGATCCGCAGCAGGACCACGTAGGGGGTGGCCGTGTCGTGCATATCCCACGTCTGGCCGTAGAACCCTTGCCCGTCACACCGTGCATCGGGGACGATGAACGCGGTGCAGTCATCCTCCTGGACCTCCAGGGGATGCCTCCCTCCGACCACCGATCGCACGGTGTCGACGAAGTCGGTGAATCCGCCAGCCACCACAGCCTCCTCGGGCGTGATGCCGGCGCCGTCGGCCAGACCACACAGTTCGGAATACAGATCCACCGAGTGCGCCTCGTGGGCCGGCAGGCACGATCGGGCGATGTCGAGCACCTCGGTCCGGTCGATCTCGCCGCCCGCCCAGAAACTCGATCCAGCGAGGCGGACCCGTTCATCGGCGTAGGCCCGGATCTCATCTGCGTGGGCCATTCCGTGGGCGTGGCCCATGGCCTCGTGGCTTCCGGCCAGATCCAGGATCCGCAGGGGAGGTCGTCTCATTTCGTCAGTCTGGCTCAACCCCTTGCTGGATGCAAGGGATTCCGTCGCCATCATTCTCATAGACGACGAATTTCGTTGTTAACAATTTATTCTGCCACTGTTTCCGTCGTGTGACTGGAGGCCACTAGGTTGCCGAACCGGTGCAGGGTCCGGCTTACCGACTGCTCCCGTAGGTGGTGTCGAAGCTCCAGACGACCGCTGGACGTGACCGTCTCATCAACCACGTCGACCTCGGCGGTCACCGCGGCCCGACGCACCGTCTCGGACACGAAGCCCACTGCTCGGATTCGGCCGAACCGATGAGCCGACATGGACCTGACGAACGACGCGTCGTCCTCATCGCAAGCCCGACTCACCCGGGGAACCACTCCACAACGAGCCGCGGCTGCCAGCACCCGGTCGACCTCGGCAGGCGTCCCTCCGGGGCCGATGCGGATAATCAGGTCGGGATGGGGCCGATACCGGTGAACGTTCGCCTCACAGAACAATCCAGCCTGATCCTGATCCGTGCCGTAGTGGGTCTCCCACCATTCGCCGTCGGATGCCTCAACGCCGGCGGCGTCCACCTCGTCGAGACCGCCCGTCGACTCCCAGGTGCCCAACTGCAGCAGGTAGTCGGGCCCACCGGCCTTCGCGCCGGTTCCGACCGACGACCGCTTCCAGCCCCCGAACGGCTGACGCTGCACAATGGCACCGGTGATCCCCCGGTTGACGTAGGCGTTACCCACCTCGACGGCGTCCAACCAGCAGTCGATCTCGGCGGGGTCCAGAGAGTGAATCCCGCCGGTCAACCCATAGTCCACCGCGTTCTGAACCTCGAGGGCCTCGTCCAGGTCGGCCACCGCAATCAGGCCGAGAACTGGCCCGAAGACCTCCGTCCGGTGGAACGACGAGTCCGGGCGCACACCAACCTTGATGCCCGGCGTCCAGTGCCGACCCCACTCACCTCCAGGCAACGGGTCCAGACAACGGGGCTCCAGCAGCCACTCCTCGCCGGGGGCCAGCACAGTCAGCGCGTCCAGCAACTTGCCGGTCGGAGCTCCGACGAGCGGAGCCAGCACAGTGGCCGGATCATGCGCCGGCCCGGGTCGCAGCGAGCGAGCCGCGTCCACCACCTGGCGAAGGAAGCGTTCGTCGCCGGCTACCGACCCGACCAGGATTCCCAAGCTGGCCGCCGAGCACTTCTGTCCTTGGTGACCGAACGCCGAGGCCACCAGGTCGGCGGCCGCCAGGTCCAGATCGGCCTGCGGGGTGACCACCAGGGCGTTCTTGCCGCTGGTCTCGGCGAACAGCCGGAGGTTCGGGTCCCAGCAGCGGAACAGGTCGGCCGTCTCGTAGCCGCCGGTCAGGATCACCCCGTCGGCGGTGGTAACCAGGTGACGGCCCACCTCGTCGTCCGGCGTCCGGACAAACCGCAGAACGTCGGTCGGCACACCGGCCGCCCAGCACGCCTCGGCCACGATCTCCGCACACCGGGGCGTTTCCGGCGCTGGCTTGAATACCACGGCGTTGCCGGCGGCCAGCGCGGCCAGCGTCCCGCCCGCCGGAATGGCCACCGGGAAGTTCCACGGTGGGATGACGGCCACCACGCCCAACGGGCTAAACCGAGCGCCGTCGATCCGCTCTAGTTCGGGCGCCCGCTCGGCGTACCAACGGGCGAAATCAACCGCCTCGGCGATCTCCGGTGCGGACTCGTCGAAGGTCTTGGACGCCTCATGGGCCATGGCCACCAGCAGCTCGTCGTGACGAACGAGGAGCTCGTCGGCCACCCGCTGCAACACGGCACGTCGGCCGACGCCGCCCAGGGCCGCCCACTCGGACTGCGCGGCCCGGGCGGCGACCAGCACAGCGTCGATGCCGTCAGGTCCGTCGACCGTCACGGTCATCGGAGTCGCCGTCGGCTGGAAGGTCTGCCCGGTCACCGCGTCGATGCGTCTTCGCACCGAGGGCAGCGTCGGATCAGTGTCCGGTTGATTCCTGAAGGCACCGTCGTTGGTCGCCCGCCCCGTACGGGTGGGTATTTCACGGCGAGAGGCCTCCCGGCGAGGCAGGTCGCCGACTTCCCACCGATCGGCTACCCCCCGGCGGAACCCGTCAGCCTGTTCGGCGAACTCGGGGGTCCCCGGTCGAAGGGTGAATAGGTGACGCAGGAAGTTGTCGTCCGCCGCGTTCTCCTCCAAGCGACGGAACAGGTACGCCACCGCCACGTCGAAGTCGTCGCGCCCGACAATGGGCGTGTACAGCAGCAGTCCACCGACCTCGTCGCGGACCGTCCTGGCCTGGGCGGGTGCCATCCCCTGAAGCATCTCGAACTCCACCCGATCGGCGACGCCCCGGCTCTCGGCGAGCAGGTGGGCCCACGCCACGTCGAACAGGTTGTGGCTGGCGAGCCCGATTCGCACCGCCCGGGCATGGACGGGTCGAAGCGCCCAGTCGACACATCGCTTGTAGTTGGCATCGACCTCGGCCTTGGTCTCGTACGGCGTCTGGACCCAGCCGTGCACGGCGGCATCAACTCGCTCCATGGCCAGGTTGGCACCCTTGACGAGCCGCACCTTCACCTCGCCACCCCTAGTGTCGTGGCGGGCCGAGGCCCAGGAGCTGATCCGCTTGAGCGCACCGAAGGCGTCGGGCAGGTAGGCCTGCAGCACGATCCCCGCATCGAGGTGCCGAAGTTCGGGCTCGTCGAGCAGCTCGGTGAACGCCCGGATGGTCAGCTCGAGGTCACGGTGCTCCTCCATATCGAGGTTCACGAAGGTAGGCCTCCCCGACGGCGTGGGGGCCACCGCTGCACGCTGGTACAGCACCCGGAGGCGTTCCTCAATTCGGGCCAGCGTGTCATCGAACGCCCACATGTTGATCTGGCTGACAATGGCCGAGACCTTGACCGAGACGTAGTCGACCTCGGGGTCTTCGATGAGGGCAAGTGTCTTATTGAACCGTCGGGTCGCCTCGTCGTCTCCGAGGACAGCTTCGCCCAGCAGGTTGACGTTCATGGCGTAGCCCTCGGACCGCCGCTCGACCAGGTGCTCGTGGACTGGGCCGGGCGCCGCGTCGACCACCATGTGGCCGACCAGTTGGCGAAGGCGTCGACGGGCCAGAGGCATCACGATTCGCGGCAGCACTGGGGCAAGGCGGGCGCCGGCCCGCAAGAGCAGCCGATCAACACGGCTCAGGAAATCCGGCAAGTCGCCGTCGTCGACCAGGGCGGCCAGCTGTTCGGCGGCCAGCGCGTCGTCGCGGTGTCGGGCCACCCGGTCCACGAACCGCATGGTGAATCCCACTCCGAACGGGTCCTCGATGATGCCCTGCATCCGATCGGAAAGACGGGCCTCGGCAGGTTGCTCGTCCGCGTGGGCCTCGGTCAGCCAGCGGGCCACCACGGCCACCGCATCCTCGGCGAGCGACTCGGGATCGGTCCGGGCACGGCCGGACGGGGGCACGGCCCGCAGGCCCGCCGTCTCCCGATCCGGGGTCGACCCGTCGTGAGGGAGCACAGTAGAGGAACTCGGGGCCATCTGCATGACGTCATCCTCGGGAAACCAGCGTCGGTGGTCTTATACGATCCGCTCCCCAATGGTCACCGAATCGGACAATCCCCCGGTGGATCCCCCGGCCGACGAAGCCGGCACCCGTTCAGATGACCGATCTGATGTCGTGCCCGCTGTCGATCCGGGTGCCGTGTCCAATGCGCTGGACGCTGCCTTCCTGCCCGCCGAGGTGGCCGCCGAGTGCAGGTTCTCGGACTAGCCGAGCCTCACCCGTCAGCTCGAAAGACCCATCGGCCAGACACCGGCCCGATTCTGGTCAAGAAGGGCCGGATGGCCGCCCGTTCTCCAGAGAGCCGGATTCAGGCTGCGGCGCGCTCCACGCGGATCGGCACACCCAGCTCCCACAGGCCCAGGGCGTCAGCCATCGGTACGGGCCGGTTCACCTCGCCGTTGTGGTTCACGCCGTACAGCTCGGCCGACACGTCGTCGGCGTCGGCCTTGACGACCACCGTGTAGACGTCGTGGAATGCCTTGAGCCGGCGTTCGGCACCCCGCACGTTGGGTTCGGCATCCAGCACCAGCGTCGACGTGCTGGATGAATCGCCGAAGCTCAGCACAGCACCGCGGTCGTCGAACTCGACGGATTTCACGATACCGATCGCTGCCGGCGTGCTCTTGGAGTTCTTGCCTGCCACTGGTGTACCTCCTGGAAACCGAGCCCCATGCGATGCCGCTGAAAACCACTCCGGGGGAGTGGCCAGTCTACCGGGGGTGTCCTTCGGGCCCGACGGGGTAATGGAGGCGTGCCGAGGGGCACACTGGACCTGTGGACCAACCCCAACCCCGCCCGCCCGGTCACCCGGCCGATCATCTAGTGGTGGCCGACGAGGTAGCGGCGACTTTGGCCGACGGCCGGGCCGTAGTGGCCCTGGAGTCCACGATCATCAGCCACGGCCTGCCGTCTCCGCAGAACGTCGAGACAGCACTGGACTGCGCAGCTCGCGTTCGGGCCTCAGGTGCCGTCCCGGCCACTGTGGCCGTCATCGACGGATCACTCCGGGTCGGCCTCTCGGTCGACGAGATTGAGCGCCTTGGCAGTGGGGAGGCCGAGAAGGCCAGTCTTCGCGACCTGGGACACCTGCTGGCGGAAGGTCGGACGGGTTCCACCACGGTGGCCGCCACCATGTTCGCTTCCCACCGGGCTGGGATCCGAGTGTTCGCCACGGGTGGGATCGGTGGTGTACACCGCGGTGATGGTCAGGATATTTCGGCTGACCTCACCGCTCTAGCCACAACGCCGGTGGCCGTGGTATGCGCCGGAGTCAAAGCGGTCCTTGACTTGCCCCGAACCGTTGAAGCCTTAGAGACGCTCGGAGTCCCGGTTGTCGGGCAGAAAACCGGCGTGATGCCCGAGTTCTGGACCCGGGGCGGCGACCTACCGGTGTCGGTCCGTTCTGACCGTCCAACAACCACGGCCGGCATTCTTCACGCCCACTGGGGTTGCGGTCTACTCAGCGGAGTAGTGGTAGCTAATCCCATCCCTGTTAGCGACGAGGCCGACCCACAGACCATCGCTGATGCCATCGCGGGTGGTCTGGCCGCAGCCGACGCTGCCGGAGTACACGGTCGCGACGTAACACCCTTCCTGCTGGCGCATATCGGCCAGACCACCCACGGTGCCAGCCTCGAGGCCAACGTGGCCCTTGTGAAGCACAATGCCGCTGTAGCCGCCGAAATCGCCGCTGCGCTGGCCGCCCTTCCGACCCTTGGCGTGGAGAGAAACTAAAAGGTGGTCAACCGCTATCCCGAGCAGGGCACGATCATCACCGGTGGACCTGCCTATCCGCTCGCGAAAGGCGGCCTCGGGACCGTTGAGGCGGTCCGGATCGACGGTGGCCGGATTACCCACGTCGGATCGCTGGCCGGTGCAAGAGCCCTCGGCGACGCTCAGGTTGTCGACCTAGACGGCCGCAGCATCCTCCCGGGCTTTGTCGACGCCCACACCCACCCTCTTATGCACGGCCAGTGCGCCTCGTGGGCCGACCTGACCTCGGCGGCCAGCATCGACGAGGTGGTCAAACTGCTCGGAGAACACGCCCGAACCGAGGCCCGCTCCATAGGTCCGATTCGCGGCTTCGGCTACGACCACCACCGCCTGGCCGAGGGTCGGCACCCCACAGCCGTGGAACTGGACCTGGTGGCTGACAACCGAACGGTCACCGCAATGCACGTAAGTGGCCACGGATTCTCGGTGAACAGTCACGGGCTGGCCGAGGCCGGTATCACCGCGGCGGCGCCCACCCCGCCCGGTGGCGTCATCGACCGTGACGAGGACGGACGGCCCACCGGTCGAGTATTCGACGCCGCCTGTGACCTGCTCACCGGACCCGACGGGGTAAAACTCGGAAACCACGGCCCCAACCTCCACCTGCCGGACGACCCGGACGACCTGGCCAGCATGCTGGACGACGCTCAGGAGGCGTTCCTGGCTGCCGGAATCACCACCGTGGGCGACTGCCAGGTCACCGAACGGGAAATGCGGGCCTTCCTGGCCGCTCGGGACGCCGGGCGCCTCGCGTTGCGCGTGGTGATGTACGTCCTGTCCAGTCACGTCGACGGCCTGGACCGCCTGGGGATCGAGTCGTGGCTGGGGAACGACCGCCTGTCGGTCGGCGGAGTCAAGCACTACGCCGACGGTGCCCTGACTGGAGGCACCGCCTACCTACCGTGCGGCTGCGGGGCCACCCACGGGCACCTGTACCACGGTCCGGGCGAACTGGAAGACCTGCTGGTCGCCTCGGCCACTGCCGGTCGTCAGACCGCCACCCACGCGCAAGGACCTGAGGCCATCCAACTGGTGCTGGACGCTCTGGGCCGGGCCCCGCTGCGCCCCGACCTCCGGCACCGCATCGAGCACTGTGGATTCCCGTCTGCCGACCAGCTAGCCGAGATGTATCGGCTGGGAGTGGTCCCGGTCCCACAGCCAACCCAGGTCCACCTTTACGGGGAGGGTGTGCGCCGCGACCACCCCGAGGTGGCAGATGGCATGTACCCCTCAGGACGGATCGCCGCGGCCGGCCTACCCGTCGTGCTGTCCTCGGACGCCCCGGTAACTAGGCCATGCGTGATGCTGTCCTGCTGGGCAGCTGAGACGCGTCTGACCTCCGCGGGACGCGTCCTCGGCGATGAAAACCGGATCACCCGGGCACAATCCCTCACCGGCTACACGGTCGGCGGAGCCCACGCTCTGCGGCGAGACGACGTCGGGTCACTGGCCGTCGGGAACCCCGCCGACCTCGTACTCCTGGCCGACGACCCGTTCACTGTCGCCGTCGACCGTCTCCCGGACGTAGCCGTCCTAGAGACCTGGGTCGACGGCCATCCCGCCTGGACCCTCATCGACGGCCGCACGCCGTGAAGACCGCCAGCGTAGAAAACAGCTGAAGAGGAACCAGCGGCGGAACCGGTCAGTCGACCAGGTTCTCCTCTGTCGTAGCAATGAAGACGGCGAGGGTGCATCCGGTCTCGGTTCTCGAGTCGTGCCGGGTCCCTGCGGCCAGCAGCACCAGATCTCCCGGCCGGTATACGTGACCGTCGTGGTCAATCAGCTCGCCCTCCAGCATCAGGAACTGCTCGTCGCAGGTGTGCTCGTGGGGTGTAGTCCGCGTGCCCGGGTCCATGCGGTAGACGTGGAAACCGCCCCCCAGCGGGTACGACCCGTCAAGCTGCAGGATCCACTCGCCGGGCGACGGCTCGCCGTCGACGATGAACGGGACGAACTCGGCCTCGAACCGGTTAGCTACCCGGCGTTCGGCGGAACCGATGGGGTCCATGTGCGGCCCCTGCCACTCCCCGTGCCCGTCTACGGTCACGACTCTGCGGCCAGATCGGCGAGGTATTGCTGGGTGAAGTCCCAGCAGAGCGAGTCCCGGGCAGCGAACATCCCCCGGTCGAACGAGCGCGAGCTCACCCCCCGCTGGGTGCGTTCGCAAACCGCGTTGTCCTGGGCCAGGACCAGGTTGCTGAAGTCACAGACCGCGCTGGGGTCGAAGTCGTCAGACTCAACTGCGGAGGGCTCGAACAGGTACTCGATCTCGTAGTCGGTCCGCGCCGGCCCCCGGGGGATTAACCGGGTCAGGATCACGCTGGTGCCGGTGATGTCGACGAAGAGGTTCGGATAGACGAACGCCGAGAGGTAGGACCGTTCGTCGCCTGGCGTCATGGTGGCGATCACCGGGAGTGGGGCCGTACCGTCAGCCGTGAAGCTGTTGGCCCCCTCAGCTAACCAGGCACCACCGTCATCCCGGCCCTCGTCAATCACGTCACCCTGTTGGTGAAGGGGGATTATCTCTACCAGTTCGGGGTGGACCTGCGGGCAGTGGAGACACTCGGCATAGTTCTCCACCACAACCTTCCAGTTGGCGGCCACCGTGCTGGTCTCCAGCCTCCCAAGCCGGAGACGGTCCAGCTGCAACCGCTCGAACGACAAAATCTCGTCGCTGCTTTCGGCCAGCCAGTCCACCAACGGCGGAGGGTCGTTGGCCAGGCTGACGAAGAGCATCCCCTGCCAGCTCTCCACCGCAACCCGATGGAGTGGGAACGCCATACGGTCAAGCTCCTCCTTCGCCACGTTCGGGGTCGCCACCAACTCGCCGTCCAGCGAATAGCTCCAAGCGTGGTACGGGCAGGTGATCGCCGCTCCGAAGCCGCCCCCGCTGGCGTCACACAACTGCGAACCCCGATGCCGACACACGTTGTAATAGGCCTGTAGATCTCCGTCCCGATTACGGAGTACGAGGACGCTCTCAGCACCGACGTCGACCACCAGGCGATCACCCACGTGAGCCAGCCGCTCGGAGCGCCCGACGTAGCACCACCGCCGGTGGAAGACGCCCTCGAGGTCGGCGTCATAGACCGCTGGAGACCGATATTCCTCCCCTCGCAATGTGGGCTTCATCGCCGTAGACACGTATCCCTCCTCCCGGAACCCCAGTGGGCCCCGCCTTGTCATAGCTTCCCCCCGGGTCCGCCTGGACTCTGACCGAAGGCACTGACTGGCGAGTCAGTCAGTGGCTGACTATAGTGCCGCGCCATCGCGAGAACTACCACGAGGGGGCCCATCCATGAAGAACCGCCAGCCTGAACGCCGACGCCCGACCACCTCTGCGAGCCGCTCTCCGGTCAGTAGGCGCCAGTTCCTCGGTGGTTCCGCTATGGCCGCCGGCGGCCTGGTACTCGGCCCGTCGATCCTCGCCGCCTGCGGAAGCGACGGCGGTTCGGGCACAGCCCTGAAACTGGCCCGGCCCGACAAGCCGGTCACGCTTCCCAGCGTCGGGGACGCCGTGGCTGCTGGGAAAGCCCACGAAGGCGGAACCCTGCAGATACTCAACTACGTGGACTACCTCAACCCGGACGTGGTCGCCCGGTTTGAGGAGACCTACGGCGTCAAGACCGCCGTCACCACCTACGACACCGAGGAAGGGGCACTCAACAAGCTCCGCTCCGGTGCCTTCACGCCCGACCTCATCATCGGGATGACCGACTCCGTCCTATCCCGGCTGGTGGCTGCTGAACTTCTCCAGCCCCTCAATCACTCCTACCTGTCCAATTTCGGCAACGTCATCGAAGGCCTCCGCGACCCCTACTACGACGTGGGTGCCCAGTACACGACTCCGTACATCATCTATTCGACGGGGATCGGCTACCGGACGGACATGGACGTCGACACGTCCTACTTCGAGTCGGGCAACGGGTGGGACATCCTGTGGGACCCCGCCTATTCCGGTCGCCTCGGCATCCTGGACTCCTACCGCGATGTAATCGGCTCGGTGTTGCACCGCAATGGTGAGGACATCAACACCGGTGACCAGAAGGTCCTGAACGCCGCCCTGGAGGACCTCCGGGAGATGTCGGCTGCCACAAACCCGAAGATCGACATCCTCGCCTACACCGAGGTCCCCGCTGGAACACGCGTAGTCAACCAGTGCTGGTCAGGTGACATGCTCCTCGGTGTCTGGTACCTCCCGGAGGATGCCTCATGGACCGAACTCGGCTATTGGCAGCCCGACGAAATGGTGACCGGAAACGACGTCTTCTGCGTGGCTAGGAACGCCGAGCGTCCCGTCCTGGCCCATGAGTTCATCAATTTCTTCCTCGACGTCGACAACGCCCTGGAGAACTTCGGGTGGACGGGCTACCAGCCGGCCCTGGAGGCCCTGGACGCCCAGACGTTGATCGACTGGGAATACGTCCCGGCCAATCTGGCCAACGCCCTGATAACCCCGGCGCAGTACGCCAAGGGCAACCGAGCCGTGGCCCTGGAGCCGGACGTGGATGCCCGCTGGACCGACGTCTGGGCCAAGTTCACCGCTGGCTGATCCTCGGCCCACTGCCGGGCGACCCCTTTCTCGCTGAGCAACGACGGTGACCGGCGCCCCAACTTCCGTAACAACCTCCGACGGGTCACGACAGCGCGGTGACCGGGGCACCCTTTGGGGGCTGTTCGCCCTCCCAGGGACGGTCTGGCTACTGGTGCTGTTCGTGGTGCCGTTCTACGCGCTGGTCTGCGTGGCCTTCGGAGACATCGATCCCGTCTTCCGCAACGCCGTCCCGGCCTGGAACCCTCTCAACTGGAGCTTCGGCACTGCGGGCGAGGTCCTCGGCGAGATCTTCGGGGGGAGCCTCCGGAAGGTGTTCCTACGCACCATTTCCTATGTGGTGTGTGCCGTCGTCCTCTCGTTCTTCGTCGGCTATCCGGTGGCGTACTACCTGGCTCGGCACGCTGGACGATGGCGCGGCCTCCTCCTAGCCCTAATGGTCCTGCCGTTCTGGGTCAACTACCTGATGCGGATGCTGGCCTGGGTCAACCTGCTACAAGTTGACGGCTGGGTAACCCGGGCCTTCTCGGTGTTCGGGGTCCAGGTGAACTGGTTAGACGGCCAGCCGGTCACCGTGGTGCTGGGTCTGGTATACGGCTACGTCCCGTTCCTAGTCCTCCCCCTCTACGCCGCCCTCGAGCGACTCGACGGCCGGCTCCTTGAGGCGGCCCGTGACCTGGGGGCCGGACCGGGCCGGACGTTCCGCCTCGTGACCATCCCACTGTCGCGTCCCGGGATGCTCGGGGCCGGTGTGATCATCGCTCTGCCCATGTTCGGTGACTACTACACGAACGACATGCTGTCGCGGTCGCCGGCCACTGAGATGGTGGGGAACCAGGTCGACTTCTACCTGAACGCCACCACCCAGCCCCAGAAGGGGGCCGTCCTAGTCCTGGTGCTGTCGGCCCTTCTGGTCGTCCTCATGTCCTACTACCTGGTCAGCACTATGCGGATGCAGCGGGAAATCCGGGCATGAGCAGGCGACGAGGTCGGAACCCGTGGCGGCGGCCGATCGGCCTTGCCACCTGGACGTGGGCCTACGTGCTCTGGATGTTTCTGCCGGTAGCCATCGCCGTCTTGTTCTCGTTCAATGGCGGGCGTAGTCGTTCGGTCTGGCAGGGCTTCTCGCTGCGCTGGTGGACCGGGGAACCTAATGCCTCGCTTCTCCACGACGAGACCCTGCACAGTGCCCTGCGTAACTCGTTGGTTCTGGCTCTCCTCACCATGCTGGTGGCAACCCCGATCGGCATCGCTCTGGCTATAGGCCTGGCCCGATGGCGGTCCCGGACGGCCAGCGGCGCCAACTGGTTGATGTTGGTCCCGCTCGTCACCCCCGAGATCGTGATGGGCGCCTCGCTGCTGTTGGTCTTCACGAACCTGTACACCGGAATCCCGCTGGGACGACCAGCCCAGCTGCTGGGCCACGTGACCTTCTCCATCTCGTACGTGGTTGTGGTGGCCCGCGGCCGGCTCCTGTCGATCGGACGGGACTACGAGGAGGCGGCTCGAGACCTGGGCGCTAGCCAGCTCCAGGCCATCCGACTAGTTCTCCTACCGCTGCTCGCCCCGGCCATCTTCGCCGGTTTCGTGATCGTGTTCGCCATGTCGATCGACGACTTCGTAATCAGCGCCTTCCTATCCTCGGGGGCTGGGTCGGAGACGGTGCCTGTCCGGATCTACTCGGCCGTGCGGACCAGCTCTACGCCAGCGCTAAACGCCCTAGCCTCGTTCCTCGTCGCCTCCACGCTGGTTGCCCTCGCCCTTGGAGCCAGCGTCATGTCGTGGTTCCGGCGTCGTCGCGGAACTAAGGAGTCGGCGCTGGCCGACCTCACCTCAGTCGGCATCTGAACCCAACAGTCTGGAAATCGGCTAGCTGGCCAGCAAGCGGAGGGCGTCGACCGGCATCTCCGCGTGGGTAGCACCTTCGCCTGCCACCCCGCCGCTATTGGCCAACAAGGCATGAAAGGTTACGTCCCCGCTCCTGAGATGGACCTGGGTGGTGGCACCAGTGAAGACCCGCCGCTCCACTACAACGGGCAGTCCGTTGTCTGGCTCTCCTTCGACCAGCCGGACCCGCTCGGGCCGAATGACCACGCGACAGCGCCCTACTGGTCCGTCACCTGTCGCCCGAAGCACTCGGTCCCCAACCTGGACCCTCCCCCCGCCCAGGTGTTCCACATCGAGGAGGTTGGCCACGCCCAGGAAATCGGCCACCGAACCGTCGATCGGCTCCTCATAGACCTCCCGAGGGGTCCCCACCTGCACCAGACGGCCCTCGTCCATCACGGCCAAGCGGTCGCTCATCGTCAACGCCTCCTCCTGGTCGTGGGTGACGTACACAAAGGTGATTCCGATCGCCTGCTGGAGGCTGCGTAACTCCACCTGAAGGGCCTTGCGGAGTCGGGCATCCAGCGCCCCCAACGGTTCGTCGAGCAACAGGACCCGCGGCTCCAGTATCAGGGCTCGGGCCAGGGCAACGCGCTGCTGCTGCCCTCCGGAAAGTTGGTGGGGGCGCCGGCCCTCCAAGCCACCGAGTTCGACCAGGTCCAGCGCCCGGGCGACCCGCGTCCCCACCTCATCGGTTGAGACCTTCTGGAACCGAAGCCCGAAGGCCACATTGCGCTCCACGGTGAGGTGGGGGAAAAGCGCGTAACTCTGGAAGACGGTGTTGACCGGGCGGTGTTCCGGCGCTAGGTCGGTCACCTCCTCACCGTCAATCCACACCGAGCCCCGGTCCGGCCGTTCGAAGCCCCCAATGATGCGCAGCGTTGTGGTCTTGCCGCATCCCGACGGCCCGAGGAGTGAGAAGAACTCCCCGGACGCTATGTCAAGGTCGATGCCCCGGACCACGGCCACGTCGTCGAACCGCTTCTCGAGGTCGGAAAGGACCACGTGGCCCGTGGCGACCGCCATTGGCGCAGCGTACCGGCTCGGACTGCGATGAACTGACGGGTCAGTCAGTATGGTGCAATCGGTGGAAGAGTCGCAGGGGCACAAGCCGGCCGTCGAGAAGCGTCGAATAGAGATCCTTGAGGCAGCCTGCGCGGTCATGGGCAAGCAGGGGATCGCCGCCACTCGGGTGGGCGACGTGGCGAAGCACCTCGGGATCTCGACCGGTCTCGTCCACTACCACTTCGACACCAAGGATGAACTCCTAGCCGCCGCGTTCAGGCACGCCGCCGAAAAGGAACTAGCGGCTTTACGGATTCTGGTGGAAACCGGCGGAACACCAAGAGAACTCCTCGACATAGTGATCAACAATTTCTACCCAGCCAGCGGCTTTTCTAGCTGGCGACTATGGATCGAGGGCTGGGCGGTCGCGCTGCAGTCCGAGTCCTTCCGGCAGACGGTCATGGAGTTGGACGAGGCCTGGGTCGAGGTTCTCGCTGAAGCCCTCACAGACGGTGTCGCCTCCGGGGACTTCTCCTGTGTCAACCCCCGGGACTCAGCATGGCGACTGGCCTGCCTAATTGAGGGGTTGGCCATCCAGCAGGTAGCCCACGGCGGGGTGATCAACGATGTCGAAACGCGACGCTTGGTTGCCGACGCGGTCGAGGCCGAGATCGGCTAGCCCCTCGCTCGACAGAATCCGGCCTGGTAACAGGTCATCAAGCCTGGTCCTCCAGCGGACGAACGCTTCGGAGCCACCGACGGCGTCGAGCATGTCGGTCACCGGAGCGTCGGCAGTGAAGCGACACAGAAGGTTCGAGATCCGCCACACGATCATTCCGGTCCGTCGGAGTTGCGCACGCCCTGGACCGTAAGGCGGGGGGTTAGCTGCTCGGTAGCAATCACCAGGTGCAGGAGGGCACCGGTGTCTGAGGCCAGTGCCCGCTCGAAGGCTGGTGCAAACCGGTCAGTCCGGTCGACCCGCTCGGCATGCATGCCGTAGGCACCGGCCAGGGCAACGAAGTCGGGGTTCACGAGATCGGTGGCCGAAACACGACCCGGATGGTGCAACTCCTGGTGCATGCGGATCGTCCCCCACGACGAGTTGTCCAGCACCAGGACGATGGGGCGGGCGTCGGCCTGCAGGGCGGTGCCCAGTTCCTGGATGTTCATCTGCACGTCGCCATCGCCAGCAAAGCAGATGACGATGCGATCCGGGTCGACAATCTTGGCCGCCACGGCAGCAGGCAGGCCGTAGCCCATGGTCCCGTTCTGGGGGGCCAGTAGCCGGGCCTCGGAACCGTAGAGCATGAACTTGTTGGGCCAGACCGAGAAGTTTCCGGCCCCGTTGGTGACCACCACGTCTGACGGAAGTCGTTCGCGCAACCACGCCGTGACCTCACCCATGTCCAGGTCTCCCAGCTGGGATGGACAGTCCAGAGTGGCCTCAAAGGCGGCCCGTCGTCCGGTCCGCCATCCCGCCCAGCGCGCACGATCCGCGCCCGCCGGAACGGCTCCCGCTAGCAGGGCAGCGGCCATGGCATTCGGGCCTGCCTGAACGGTGGCCACCGGTGTCACGACCTTCCCAAACTCGTACGCCGACGGGTGCATGTGCACGATCTGCTGGTCGTTGGGGCGACCATCCGTTCCGAAGAGCGTGTAGACGGCAGTCGTCATCTCGCCGAACCGGCAGTTCAGGGCCAGCACCACGTCGGCGGTCTCCAGGGTCTCCCGCACGGCTGGCGGCATCCCTACCCCCGCCTCACCCGTATACCGGGCGTTCGTGTTGTCGAACAGGTCGTGTCGCCGGAACGAGACGACCACAGGTAGATCAGCGGCCTCGGTGAAGGCGGCCAGCGAAGTCCGCCCGACATCGGTCCATCCGCCTCCCCCGGCGAGGACCACAGGTCGCTCGGCGCCAGCCAGAACGGACTGCACCGCAGCCACCCCACCATCTGTGGGGTCCTGCTCGGTGACCTCTACCGCCGGACCCGGTTTGGCCGTCGTCAGGTCACGCAGGACGTCCTCCGGCAGGGCAACCACGACGGGCCCCGGCCGGCCGCTGGTGGCAATGGTGAACGCCGCGGTTACCACCTGGGGTAGGTCTGCGGCGTTGTCCACCTCGACCACCCACTTGGCCAGGTCGTCGAAGAACGACGTGTACTCGACCTCCTGAAAGGCCTCCAATCCCCGATGGGGACGCCCCACCTGGCCGACGAATAGGACCATCGGCGTCGAACCTTGGTCGGCGGTGTGCACACCGATGGATGCGTTGGTGGCCCCGGGGCCCCGCGTCACGAAACACACCCCGACCCTTCCGGTGAAACGGGCCCATGCCTCGGTCATATAGGCAGCGCCGCCCTCCTGGCGACAAGGCACGTACCGGAGACGATCCTCTACGTCGTGGAGAGCGTCCAGGACCGCCAGGTAGCTCTCGCCGGGCACCCCGAACGCCGTGTCGACCCCCTGGGCCAGGAGGCAGTCGACCAGCAGGGCACCGCCGGTGCGACGTCCGGTCATCCGTCCCCGCCGGACCCGCCGCCAGGTGACCCGTCATCAGAAGGCCGGTCCCTGCTGGCCAGAAATACGACGCAGGCCGATAGGAAGAGCACCGATCCGATGGTGAACAGGACGTCGCCGATCCGGATGGACGCCACCACGAACACCAGTGCACACGCCAAGAAGAGCCACCAGCTCAGCCCTTCGGCGTCCCTCCAGAACGGCTGTGATCCCATGGGCCATAGCCTGCCAGTTCCGAACGTTGGGCTGCGACGCGGCGGCCGGCCACGACTACCGTCCGACCATGGACTTGGGCATTGCCGGACGTACTGCGCTGATCACCGGGGCCTCTGCCGGCCTTGGTCTGGCCTCTGCGCAGGCTCTGGCCGCTGAGGGGGTACGGGTAGCATTGGTCTCGCGGTCAACCGAAAAGCTGGCCGCCGCGCTACCCACTGTTGCCGGCGAGCCGGTCTCCGTCGCTGCGGACCTGACCGACGACGAGTCGATCGACGCCATGTTGTCCGAAGTAGTGGCAACCCTCGGCCACGTGGACATCCTGGTGGCCAACGCCGGCGGACCGCCTCCAGGCACGTTCACCTCCACTGACGACGACCTCTACCCGGCGGCCCTCCAGTTGAACCTGCTGGCCCACGTCCGGATGTGCCGGGCCCTCATCCCGCCCATGCGCGAGCGAGGTTGGGGACGGGTAGTGGCCATCACTTCGGCCACGGTGCGCGAACCGTCCCCGAACCTGATGCTTTCCAACACCGCCCGGGCCGGACTGACAGCGTTCCTCAAGACCACGGCCACGGAGGTGGCCGGCGACGGGGTGACGGTCAACTCGGTCCAGCCGGGCCTGCACGCCACCAGCCGCCTGCGCGAACTCTACGACGACCTGGACGCCGTAGCCGCCGACCACCCCATGGGGCGGATCGGCGACCCGGGCGACTTTGGGCGGATCGTGGCCTTCCTGTGCTCGGAGACCGCCAACTATGTCAACGGCACCGGCCTACCGGTGGAGGGCGGTTCTCTCAAAGGGTCCTGACCTTGTTTATTTGCAGCAGGTTCCCTCGCGAAGACGCCACCCACAGCAAACCGGAAAGCAGTACTCGGCAACCGCCGAAGATCCCGTTGAACGTCAGCGAACTCTTCGCTCCACCCTGCCCTTTGCCAGCCGAAAGTGGCTGAGATGATCACCATACGCAGCGTGTCCAATCCGGATCCTCATCGGTGCGGGCATACCTCCGCCCCGGCTGAATCGCGGCGGGACGGACCGCCGTCAGTCCAGGTCGGCCAGTACCTCCAGAAACCGATCGTTCTCGGCTGGTGTGCCTATCGTGACCCGGATCCCCACTCCTGGAAACGGTCGGACCACCACGCCCCGCCGTTCCAAAGCGGGAAAGACCTCGTCGGTACGCTCACCCAGAGGCAGCCACACGAAGTTGGCGTGGGCGTCGGGCACCTCCCACCCAGCGTCCCGCAGAGCCACCGCCACCCGGTCGCGTTCCGAGGTCAGCCGGTCGATCACGACCTGCACCTCATCACGGGCGGCAATGGCGGCTAACGACCCCACCTGGGCCAGATGGTTCACGGCAAACGGGATCAGGACCTTGTCGATCTGCTCGGCCACCGACGGGTCGGCCACGCCATACCCGGTCCGGAGGGCCGCCAAACCGTAAGCCTTGGAGAACGTCCGCAGCACCACCACGTTGGGATGATCAGGCACCAGGGCGGCGATCGGATCACCCAGGTCCGCGGTCACGAACTCCCGGTAAGCCTCGTCGACCACAACCAGCACGTCGTCGGGCACCCGCTCCACCAGCGAACGGATCCGATCCACGTGCAGCGCGGTCCCAGTCGGATTGTTGGGGTTGGCCAGCACCACCAGCTTGGTCCGGCGCGTCACGGCCGCGGCCAACGCATCCAGATCGGCGGTGTGTCCAGCCAGCGGAACCGCCACCTCGGTGGCCGCGGTGATCGCCACATCCACCGGATAGGCCTCAAACGACGGCCACGGATAGACCACCTCGTCTCCAGGGTCGACGTAGGCCAAGAAGAGCTGCTGAAGCAGGCCGACTGACCCGCAGCCCGTAACTACCCGTCCGACGTCGACACCCAGCCATCCGGCCAGGGCATGACGGAGCTCGACCGCCCCATGGTCGCCGTAACGGTTCACCTCGCCGACCGCCGCGGCCACCGCCTTGACCACCGATGCCACCGGCGGGTACGGGTTCTCGTTGGATGACAACTTGACCGCTTGGGCCTCGTCGGTCGAATCGAGGCCGTGCTCGTCGGCGGCCATGGCCACCGACTTTCCGGGCCGATACGAGGCCATGGCAGCGACGGATGCCCTCGGTCGCCCCACCGTCATGGCGTCTCCTCCTCGGTTGGCTGGTCAGCGGTCGACGGGACGGGAGCGCAGTGTGCACCCCGGCCGGGATTGAACAGGTCGTTTGGGTCCAGTGCCGCCTTAACCCGACGCATCATGTCCAACTCCACGGGCGACTTCTGACGTCCCACACGGTCCAGGAGGTCTTGGCCCACACCGTGTTCGGCACTCACCGTGCCGCCCATGCTCCACAGCAGCTCGTCGATGGCGTCGGTAATCGTGGCAGCCAGATCGGAATCCATTCGGCTGCCCCGCTCGAGGGCGGGTACGACGTAGAGGTGCAGGTTGCCGTCGCCTAGATGGCCGAATGAGTAGACGACGGCATGGTCGCCACACATCTCGACGGTCACCGCCTCGACGGCCCGCTGGAACTCGGCCACGCGGTCAATGGGCACCGCGGCGTCGAACTTTGCCCCCTTGGCGTCGAACAGGGTCTCGGGCGGAAGTTCGTCGCGCATCAGCCAGAGGTTCTCCTCCTGGGCGACGGTCATGGCCACCGTGGCGTCCACCACCAGGCCGGCACCGAGCGCGTCGGCCAGAAACCCCTCGGCAGTGGCGTCCATCGAAGAGCTACCGGAAAACCGGGCCAGCAAGTACCAGTCCGCCACCGTCGCCAGCGGACGCAGCACACCGAACGCGCCAATGGTGCCGGCCACTCCGGTCTCGGGGACCAGTTCAAAAGCCGTCAAGCCGCCGTGGTCCCGCGCGCAGGCCATGGCAAAGAGCTCGTGCACGGCATCTAGGTCGGACAGCGCGGCGAACATCGTGCGGTGATGGTCCTGTCGGGGGTGGAGGCGTAGCACCGCCTGGGTCACGACACCCAGTGATCCCTCGCCTCCGATGAACAGGTGCTTGAGGTCGTACCCGGTGTTGTCCTTTCGCAGCGCCCGCAGCCCGTCGAACACCTCGCCGTCGGCCAGCACAACCTCGAGTCCCAGCACGCTGTCCCGGGCTGGCCCGTAACGCAGCACGTTTAAGCCACCAGCGTTGGTCGACACCGCGCCACCCACCGTGGCCGTGCCCCGGGCCCCCCAGTCCATGCCCAGCTCCAGATCTACCGCGGCGGCCGCCTGCTGGACCTGCTCGATGGTGCAGCCCGCCTCGGCGGTGATGGTGAAGCGGGCCGGGTCGACCGAAACGATCCGGTTCATGCGGGAGGTGGACAAGAGGACCGATGGACGATCCGTGGTGGGAACTGAACCACCAGACAGCGACGTGTGGCCTCCCTGGCTGACGATGGCCACGCCGGCCGCCGCGCACAGTCGCACCACGGCCCGGACCTCGTCGACTGAGTTGGGTCGGGCCACCAGGAGCGGCGTCCCGGAGAACACACCCCGGTAGTCGACGGTCAGATGCAGCGCGTCGGACGGCTCCAGCCATCCCCCGGCGCCAAGGATGGCCTGTAGTTCGTCGACCAGTCGTGCTTCCGGCGAGGAGACCTCAAGCATCGGCGCATCGTAGGACAACCCCACAAGGCCGATCCGTTGAGGGACCCGTCAGCCGGTGCCGTACACCGCGCCACCGTCAACCTTGATGACCGAGCCGGTGGCGAACGACGAAGCGTCCGACGCCAGGTACAGCGCCGCACCAACGATCTCGTGCGCCTCGCCGGCCCTCCCCAGGGCCAGCCGACGGCGGAACCCCTCATGTGCGCTTTCCGGCCAGTGGGTGGAGATGTCAGTCAGGAACGGGCCGGGTTGCAGGCAGTTGACCCGCACCGTCGGCCCGTAGGCCCGGGCGAACGACTCGGTCAACGAATGTACGCCAGCCTTGGCAGCTCCGTAGATGGCCTCGACGGCCGTAGGCGCCGATGCCGAGATGGAGCTCACGTTGATGATGCTCCCGCCACCGTCGGCCACCATCCGGGTACCAAAGGCGGCCGACAGGCGAAACGTGCCCCGTAGGTTCACGGCGATCGTCTTGTCGAAGAGCTCAGGCGTGACCTCCTCTAACGACGGGTAGAGCGGTGAGCTGCCGGCGTTGTTGACCAGCACGTCGCAACGGCCGAAGGCCTCATAGGTGGCCTGGACCAGGGCATCGCACTGGTCCCAGTCGCCGACGTGGCACACCACCGGGAGGATCCGGCGGCCCGTCGCCTCGGCCACCTCGTCAGCGAGGGCGGTGCAGTTCTCGAGCTTGCGGCTGGCCACCACCACGTTGGCTCCGCACCGGGCGAACGCCTCCACCATGGCCCGGCCTAGTCCCCGGCTCCCTCCGGTCACCACGACCACCCGATCGGCCAGATCGACGAGTTGCTGTTCAGGGTGGCGTTTGATCAGGTCCGGCACAGAAGCGATTCTGACAGCCCGCCTAGGGTGCGCCCATGACCGGAGCGGGTGACCACGATCGGGGGGTCCTCCCTCTACCAATCGCCATCCTGAACGGCCGCAAGTCACTCAGCATGCGGTTCACCCCCGACACTCGACATCCGGTGCGCGAGGATCAACAGCCATGACCGATGGATTCCGCACCCGGGGCATCAATCACCTGGCGTTGGTGTGTCGCGACATGGCTGCCACCGTGGCCTTCTACGAGGGCGTGCTGGGCCTGCCGCTGGTCAAGACCATTGAGTTGGGCGGCGGTGGGGGCCAGCACTTCTTCTTCGACTGTGGCAACGGCGACTCGATTGCCTTCTTCTGGTTCACCGATTCCCCACCGGCCGCTCCCGGGGTGGCCTCTCCAGCCGCCATGCCCGGCGAGGGTGACTTCCGCACGGCCCACGGCTCGATGAACCACGTGGCCCTCGATGTCGACCCCGCCGACATCGACGGTTACGTCCAGCGCCTACGCGACGCGGGCGTGCCCTGCACCGAAGTCATGAACCACGACGATTCCGAATGGGGAGTGGCCGCTGACCCCGGAGGAAGCGTGTTCGTCCGGTCGATCTATTTCATGGACCCTGACGGCATCCAACTGGAGTTCGCCGCCTGGACGCGCACCCTGGGGCCCGGCGACGTGTCTCACGCGCCGGCCCGAGGGTCTGACTGACGCCTTCGCCGGCGGTCCGGCACCACGGATAGAGGCTTAGACGAAGTCGGCGTACTTCTCGAGGTGGCGCACCGGGGTGGACAGTGCATCCTTGCGGAATGGGTCCCCCAGTTCCTTGGTGCACATGACCTCGATGACCGTGGTCTTGCCGTCGTTCATCTGGGCGTCGATAGCGGCTGTCAGTGCGGGACCGACGTCCTCCAACTGGTTCACCCTGACGCCCTCGGCTCCCATGGCCCGGGCGATCTCGGCGTAGTTCTCCTCGCCGTCCAGTTCGCCGGCCACGAACCGGTGGCCGTAGAAGTCGACCTGATTCTTCTTCTCGGCACCCCACTGGCGGTTGTGGAAGACCACCGCGGTAACCGGAATGTCGTGGCGCACTGCGGTCATCGTCTCGACCATACTCATGGCCCACGCGCCGTCACCGGCGTACGAGACGGCTGGTCGATCCGGAGCAGCGGCCTTGGCGCCGATGATGGTCGGCAGGGCGTAACCGCAGTTGCCCCAGCTCATGGCGGCGAAGAAGGAACGGGGCTCCTCGAAGCGCAGGTAACTGTTGGCAACCGAGTTGATGTTGCCGATGTCAGTGGACACCATGACCCGGGCCGGCATGGCCTTCTCCAGCTCGCGTAGGACCTGGCGGGGGTGCATCCAGTTGTCCTTCTCCTGGACGGCCTCCTTGATCATGTCGATGCTGAAGTCATCGGTCTCGTGCGTCCAGTCGTCCAGCTCGGCTTCCCAGTCAGCCTTCTCGTCGGCCATGAGCTGGGCCCGCTCGACCGTCGTAGCGTCGCAGGCCAGGGTGCGATCAGCCAGTCGGTCGGTGAGAGCAACGGCAGCCGCACCGGCGTCGCCGCAGATCCCGACAGAGATCTTCTTGACCAGGCCGAGCATCTTGTGGTCGGCGTCGACCTGGATGATCTTGGCGTCCTTGGGCCAATAGTCCATGTCGTGCTGGGGCAGGGTGCCGAACGGGCCGAGGCGGGTTCCCAGCGCCAGGACGACGTCGGCCTGGGCGATCAACTTCATGGCAGCCTTGGAGCCCTGGTAGCCCAGCGGGCCGCACCACTGCGGATGGCTGGCCGGGAACGAGTCGTTGTGTAGGTAACTGTTCACCACCGGGCAGCCCAGGCGCTCGGCCAGAGCAACGGCCTCGGCCATGGCGTCGCCCATGACCACGCCGCCGCCCGACACCATCACCGGGAACTTCGCAGCAGCGAGCATGTCGGCTGCAGCGTTCAGGCTGTCGTCGCCTCCGGGGCCACGATCGAGCACCATTGGCTTAGCGATCTCCACGTCGATGTCGCCGTAGAAGCGGTCGCGGGGGATGTTCAGCTGGGTGGGACCGATCTCAGACATGGCCCGGTCGAAGCAGCGGGCGGTGATCTCGGCCATACGATTCTCATTGGCAATGTGACCCTGGTACTTGACGAACTCCTGGAACATCGGGAGTTGGTTGGCCTCCTGGAAGCCTCCTAGGCCCTGGCCCATGGTCCCGGTCTCCGGGGTGATCATGACCACCGGGCTGTGGGCCCAAAAGGCCGCGGCGATGGCCGTCACGCAGTTGGAGACGCCGGGGCCATTTTGGCCGATGACCACCCCGTGGCGACCGCTGACCCGGGCATAGCCGTCGGCCATGTGGGCAGCACCCTGCTCGTGGACTACAGGCACCAGGCGGATGCCGGCCGGAGCGAAGATGTCCATGGCGTCCATGAACGCCGAGCCCATGATGCCGAACGTGGTGGTGACGTCATTGGCCACCATCGTCTCGACGAAGGCCTCGCTGGGGGTCATGCGGGTCATCGGTGCACTCCTACCGGGTGTGGGTTCGATCAGACACGCCACCGGGAGCAACTCTCGAGCGCGTGGAAGTGAGAGCCTATAACGGATCCGTGAGACTGTCTAGAGCCATCGTGCGATGGTCAAATCACCTACGACGGCCTGCTGGGAACTTCCACGACAGGGCGTCCCGGATGACCCGAGTCCCCGGCCATGCAGGCCTCAGTCGGTCAGGTGGCTGCCCAGTCCCAGGAGCAGTTCCAGGCAGACCTCGAGGTCGGACACCTCGACGAACTCGTCGGGTCGATGGGCCACAGCGATGTCACCGGGTCCCCACACCACCGAGGGCATCCCGGCCGCCTGGTAGAGACCGGCCTCGGTCCCGTAGGCCACCACCCCGACCGGTGGATCACCACCCAGCAGGGACCGCATGAGGTCCAGAGCCGGGGACGACTCCTCCCATTCAAGGCCGTCGATCTCACACACCGCCTCGGTCTCGATGGCGGCTTCAGGGTGCACGGCGCGCATCTCGGCCAATAGCCCCGACTCAAGTGCAGCCATCCGGTCCTTCACGAACCCGGCGTCGCTGCCCTGCACGGGGCGCATCTCCCAGTCGAACGAACAGCCCCCGGCCACTGTGCAGCGAGCCAGCCCACCGTTGATCACGCCAACGTTCGTAGTGGTATGTATCGGCTCGAACCGACTACCGGCCGGCGCCCGCTCGACCAGTTCTTCCTCGAGGCCCAGCAGACCGCCGATCCAACGGGTGGCGTAGTGCACGGCACTAACCGCCTCGGCCGGGCGGGAACTGTGTCCGTTCATACCGGTGACCGTGGTGGTGTACTCATAACAGCCCTTGTGGGCCCCAACCACTTTCAGGCCGGTCGGCTCGCCGACGATGGCCACGGCGGGCCGGGGCGCGTCGGCCAACGAATCAATGAGGATCGGAGCGCCGTGGAAACCGTCCTCCTCGTCGAAGGTGAGGGCCACGTGGACGGGCCGAACCAGATCGAGCGCCGCCCATCGGGGGACCAGGGCCAGCACGCAGGCCAAGAATCCCTTCATGTCGGCCGTGCCCCGCCCGTAGATGCGGTCGCCACGGCGGGTGGCAGTGAAGGGCGGCGAGGTCCAGTCACCAAGGTCGACGGGGACCACATCACTGTGGCCGGCCAACATGATCCCGCCGTCGACGACCGGTCCGATGGTGGCGAAGAGGTTGGCCTTCGTCTTGGTCTCGTCATGCGAGAGCAGAATCTCCGAGCAGTACGGCCGGAGCAGATCCTCCACGTGGGCTATCAGGTCGACGTTCGGGGTGAGGGCGACCGACGGGAAGGCGATCAGGCCGTCGAGGATGGCCAGCATCTGATCGACTGGTGACCCGTCAGTGGTCGGCGCAGGCACGGTCACCCCTTCACGTGGATGCCGCGAGACACGTCGGCCAGTGGCTCGCCGGGACCGTTCTCGACGACCACGAAGCTCTCGGTGATCTCCAGGCCCCAGGTGTCCATCCAGAGGCCGGGCATGAAGTGGAAGGTCATGCCCGGCTCCAGCACCGACTCGTCGGTATCTCGCAGCGAGATGGTCCGCTCCCCCCAGTCCGGCGGGTAGCTGATGCCAATGGGGTAACCACAGCGGCCCTCCTTGTGGAAGCCAGCGTCCTCCATCACCGAGAAAAAGGCTCGGGCCATGTCGCACGCCCGGCTACCGGCCCGGGCCGCGCCCAACCCTGCGTCGAGGCCGTCAAGCACGGCCTTTTCGGCCCGGCGCATCTCGTCGGGCGGGGTGCCTAGGAACGACGTCCGGCACAGCGGTAATTGGTAGCGACGGTGAGCACCAGCGATCTCGAAAAACGACCCCTCGCCGCTCTTCAACGGCTTGTCATCCCAGGTCAAGTGGGGGGCCGAGGCTTCGGCTCCAGTTGGCATCATGGGTACGAAGGCCGGGTAGTCGCCTCCGAACTCCTCGGTGCCCGATACGCCGGTGGCGTAGATCTCGGCCACGAGGTCGCACTTTCGCATACCCGGTTCGATGATGTCGCGGATCCGGGCGTGCATGCGTTCCACGATCCGGGCGCCCCGCCGCATGTACACGAGTTCCTGGTCGGACTTGACCCCGCGCTGCCAGTTGACGAGCGCCGTGGCGTCCACAACATCGGCGTCGGGCAACCTGGCACACAGGTTCTGGTGAGCGGCCGCCGAGTAGTAGTAGTTGTCAAGTTCAACGCCGACCCGGGCCGAACCATGACCCATCCCGTCCAAGAGGTCAGCTAACTGGCCGAAAGCGTGCTTCTCGGTCGACATGACATGGTCGTCGGAGTAGTCAAGTATCCGGGACTCATCCATGTAGACGGTGAGGCGGGCGCCATTGGCGTCCATACGTCGTCCCCACCACCACGGCTCGCCGTCGTGAGTGACCACCACGGCCTGCGGGGTATAGAACGACCACCCGTCGTAGCCGGTCAGCCACGACATGTTTGACGGGTCGGCGGCCACAAGAACCTCGATGCCGTGAGCCTCCATAGCTCTACGCACCTTCGCCAGGCGCTGTGCGTACTCCTCACGGCTAAACGGAAGCTCAACATCTGGCATGGTTTCCCTCTCCTCTCGGGTGTCGGCCCGGCTCGGTCATTGGGCTGAGGTTCGCGAAGGCTAGATCGGACGCGTGCCCACCGAGGGTGGGTCATCCGGTGGCAGAACGAGAACAACCATGGCCGTCCAGAGGCTGCGGCTAATCGGGGCGAAAGCCAACGGTGCCACCAGCGAAGTAGCGACCGTGGGTACCAGGACCTCGAGCACCTCTGGGTCGGGCCATGCCACGACGAACGCAACGACCAACACGATCAGGATCGCCACAGTGGACAGGACGGTGTTAACAGCCACGGCGCCGATCCAGTGACCGTGAGTGCGCTCAAAGACGAGCCCACAACTGGGGCACGCCTCACGGATCCGCAACCAGCCCCGACGGGACGGACGGCGGAACAAGCCCCGTCCCCCACATCCCGGGCAGGCTGCCACGATCCCCCTGGACAGAACCCGCATCCGACCTGCTCCGTCCATTATCCGAACATACTGGCGACCCGACCTCACCCACCGGTGTGGAACACCGGAGCCTCGGCTACCGTCCGCGGCCGTGCCGATACTCACCGACGAGCAGGTCTCCCGGTACCGGAACGACGGCTGGCTCGCCCCGATCAACGTACTTACGACCGCCGAGGCCTCTGCTGCCCTAGCCGCCCTCGAAGAGGCCGAAGCCCGATTCCCCGAGGACCTGCATGGTGACCACCGCAACAACGCTCACCTAGTCCTGCCGTTCCTGGCCGACCTGGCCCTCCACCCGACAATCCTGGGCTGCGTTGCGTCACTCGTGGACCGGCCCGCTGCCCTGCTCAATTCAGTGCTGTTCATCAAGGACCCGGATGCCACGGCCTACGTAAGTTGGCATCAGGACTCCACCTACATGGGGATCGAGGGGACCGACATGGTCACAGCCTGGCTGGCTCTAACTCCCAGCACGTCGGAAAACGGCTGCGTGGCCATGGCCCCGGCCACCCACCTAGACGGCATCCGCCCCCACGAGGACCGGTACGGGCAAGACAACATCCTCACTCGAGGTCAGCACGTGAGCGGGTTCGACCCCGACACGGCTGTCGACGTGGTGCTCCAGCCCGGCCAGATGTCGCTCCACCATCCACACCTGATCCACGGGTCACGGCCCAACGAATCCGATACCCGACGGGTGGGCGTGGCCTTCCAGTCCTACATCGGCGTCGACGCCCGCCCGGAACGAGGTGAGCACCACGTGCTGGTCGTAGGCAACGACCCCGTGGATCCGGCGTTCCTCGTCGTGCCCCGACCAGAAACCGAGATGACTGACGACGGCCGAGCAGTCCGGGCGTCGGCCAACGCCGCCCTGTCCGATGTGTTGTACCACGGCGCTACCGAGCGACGCTCCTACTGACGCCGTTCCTCCCGATCAGCCCACCAGCACCTGAGCCCGCCACATGAATTCGAACACGTCGACACCCACCCCGGCGATGACAAGGGCAGGGTGAAACTCAAGGTTCAGTTTCGGTATAGATGCTCAATACCAAGCGTCATCTTCGGAACCCTTGCGTTCGGCCATGAACGCCTGCAACTCGGAATCCGTCCCCGGATCGATCTCCGGCGGCTCGTAGTCGGCCAGCATGCGCTTCCAGAGGGCGTTGGCCCGCTGCTGCATGTCCCGCCCCCCATCCTCGGCCCACTGCTCGAAGGAGTTGGTGTCGAGGAGTACTGAGTTGTAGTTGGCTTCCTCGAAGTGGGCCAGGGTGTGGGCAGTCCCCAGATGGGCCGTTCCCGGCCCAGCCTCCCGATAACCCTCAACGGCCAACGAGTCGTCGTCGACCACTAGACCCCCCATGCGTCGGGTGAGCATCCCCAGGTGGTCGGCATCCATCACGAACTTCTCGTAACCGGTGACCAGCCCGCCCTCCAGCCAGCCAGCGGCCTGGTGCACGAAGTTGGCCCCAGCGTAGATGGACGCCCCCATGGCGTCGGCCGACTCCATCATCGCCTGGGCGTCGGCCACCTTGGACGCCGTGTAGTGGCCACCGCAACGCAGCGGCAGTCCCAGCCGGCGCGACAGTTGGCCCATGGCGTAGGTAGCCAGTACCGCCTCGGGCGTCCCGAACGTCGGTGCTCCGCTGCGCAGGTCCATGGTGGTCAAAAAGCTGCCGTACACCACCGGTGAACCAGAGCGCACCAGTTGGGCCAGAGCGATGCCCACCATGGTCTCAGCGTGAGCCTGGGCGATGAGCGCCGGCTGGGTGACCGGACCCATGGCACCCCCGATGATGAACGGTGAAATCACGTTGGCCTGGTTGGCCCGGGCATAGGTCTTGAGCGCCCCGGTCATCACGTCGTCGAACACCAGCGGCGAATTGACATTGATGTTCCCCTGGACAACGCAGTCCCGTTCGAGGCGGTCGGCTCCGAAGACGATGCGGGCCATGGCGACAGAGTCCTCGGCCCGCTCCGGCGCCGTCACCGCACCCATGAACGGCTTGGTCGACCAGCGCAGGTGGGCGTACACCATGTCCAGGTGCCGCTTATTGACAGGAACGTCCACTGGCTCGCACACCGTGCCACCTGAGTGCTGCAGCCACGGCGACACGTAGGCCAGCTTCACTAGGTTCTCGAAGTCGACCAGCGTGGCGTAGCGCCGGCCGTCGTCGAGGTCCGACACGAACGGTGACCCGTAGGCCGGTGAGAAGACGACGTGGTCGCCACCGACGGTGACCGTATGGCGTTCATCGCGCCCGTGCATGGCGAACTCGGCCGGCGCCGTGGTGCACAGGCTCCGGGCCAGGCCTGGATCGAACCGCACCCGCTCCCCCTCGACGCGGGCACCCACCGCCCGGAACAGTTCGACAGCCTCCTCGTCCCCCCGGATTTCGATGCCGATCTCATCGAGGATCCAGTCGGCGTGGGCCTCGAGGCGGTCCAGCGACCCCTCGTCGAGCAGGTCGTAGGTGGGGATGCGCCGGCGAGGTTGCAGCACCCCGGCGACCGATTCAGTCGCCCGTGCAGCAGCGCGCGCACCCCGGCCTCCTCGACGGCGCTCACCGATCATCGACAGCCCCACATCTCAGACGACCCCACTTCAGACGATCGCTTCAGACAGTTTCGGTACGGTAATCGCTTCGAAGGCTTCGGGTTCACGATCGGAGCCGGTCGTCGACTGCCACCGGTCGACGTACCGTCACCCTCGCCCCGGATCTACTACCGAGGCCTCCTGCTGGGTGAAGAACGACGCTCCCGTCGGCGGTTCAGGCAGGTCCATCTCGAAGTCCCCGGTCCGGACCCGACCGGGGTCCGAACCCCGTACGAACAATCCCTGATGGGCCGTGGGCACCGGATTGGGGCCATACGGCACGGCATCGCCCGCCCCGTAGACACAGATGAACAGGGTCCGGGACCGATCCGACCGGTTGGGGGCCGAGGCGTGGGCCAACCGGGTGTGCATCAGACACACCGAACCCGCCGGGCCTGTGCACGATACGGCAGCATCACGCATCGCAGCGACGGCGTCTGGACAGATGGCGCCCGTGAAAACCCCGTCGTGCCACAGCGAGTGAATCGGGCCGTTGTGCGAACCAGGAGCCACTTCCAAGGGGCCGTTCTCCACAGTCACCTCGTCGACCATCAGCAGGGCGGTCATCAGGTCAGCGTTGGAGTGCGGGGTGAACGGGAAGTCCTGGTGCCACTGCACCTCGGTGGCCGCCCCCGGGAGTTTGGTGTTGACCTTGGTGTGGTGGAGCCGGACGTCGGGACCGATCAAGTCAGCCACCATGTCGACCATGGCGCTGTTGGCCATGACCTCGCGGTGGGCGGCTGAGACCTCCGTGGGCGCCGAGACCCGCCGCAACGCCGGCCGGTCCTTCGAATGACCCGGCTGCACGTCGAACCGGGGGCGCCCGTCGATCGTCTCCCCGTAGGGCCCGGTGTGGGCCCGACTCTCCTCGACCCAGCGGTCCATGTCGGCGCGCAGTGCTGCCAGTTGATCCGGCGTGACTGCGTTGGGAACCGTCAAGACTCCATCGCGCCGGAACGTTTCGACCTGTTCGTCGGTCAGCACCGGTATCGACTCACCGGTCGCCGGCCACGCCGTAGCTGGGCGCCACCCCCGGATCTACGGCCCGGTCCAAGTAGGGCTGCATCTGGGGTTCGTAATCGGTCCACAGACGGCGCAGCACGACCACTGGGTCGTCTTCGTTCCAATCGCAACGCAGGTCGACCAGTGCGAAGGGTTGCTCGTGGTGGACCAGAAGGGCTGCTGAGCGAACTGGACCCTCCTCTCCACCAGCGGCTAGCCCGGCCTCCAGGCCAAGTAGCAGGCGGTCGGCCAGGTGGGCGCCAGGGTCGGCCTCGAAGCCGGCCACCATGGCGGCAGGAACCTCCGGTGTCGACAGCAGATTGCCCGCTGCGATGCAGTGGTCACCCTCCACGACGCGGTTGGTGCCCAAGATGTGGGCCCCGGTGAAGTGTCCAGTCCGACCGGCCATGTCGACCACCGCCAGTTGTCGGTATTCGGCGTTGGCTCGACCGTCCATGACGGTGGCCACCGCCTCGGCGGCCGTTTCACCGGCCTGTAGGCACTCGAACACACGGGTGGCCAGAGTCGGGTCGGTGATGTTCTGGGTAGCCACGGCGCCCACGCCGGCTCTGGCATGGGGGCAACGCGACCCCACACAGATGGACGAGGTAGTGATAGCCACCCCGGCCATACCGGTCCTGGCACAGTGTCCGGTGATGGAGAAGGTCATGGTGGGCTCCCGGGTCGGGGGTCAGTCGGTGGACGTCAAGCGGTCGGCCAGATAGCCCATGAAGTGGTGGAGTTCATGCTCGAGCCAACTCAGCGGACCAGGTGTGGCCAGCGGCGAGCGGGATCCGACGTGGATGCCCTCCACCACCTTGCGGTCTTCCTCGCAGACCGCGGTGAAGAAGTCGACCATCTCGGTGATCCACGCTTCGGGTTCGACCAGCGAGGCGTGCACTTCGGGCGCTAGGGCAATCCCAAACCGCAGCTCGACCTGACCGGTTCCCCGGGGTCGTAGCGATAGGTACCAGAGGTGGTCGGGGGCGAGGATGTACATGTGGGCGGGGAACACCGTCGGCATGAACGTGGTGCTCCGCCACGCCCCCTCCAGTCGGTCGTTGTCCGGATGGGCGCGCCCATACACGGCGTTCTCGTCCTTCTCGAACATCTGGTACGTGAACGCTCCGTGGCTCTCGTCGGGGAACACCACCGAGTCCATGGGCATCCAGGTTCCGAGCGTGACCCGGTGGGTGACAGGCAGGTGGTAGCCCTCCATGAAGTTCTCAGTAAGGAACTTCCAGTTACCGTCCCACACCTCGTCCACCCGGTGGATCGGCACGTAGTCGGCTACCCCGTAGGGCGCCACGAAGCCCTCGATGGGAGCCAGCAGATCGGCCACCGACGGGGCATCGTCGTCCAGAGTGCAGTAGATCCACCCCTCCCAGAGTTCGGTGCGGATCTCGGGCAGACAGATGTCCACCCGGTCGAATCCGTCGGTGCGCTCCATGTGGTTTGTCCCCACTAGTTGCCCACCTAGGTCGTATGTCCACGAATGGTACGGGCAGGTAATCCGGCGGGAATTCCCGTCGCCGGCCACCAAGGTCATCATCCGGTGCCGGCACACGTTGGAAAACGTCCGGACCCGATCATCACCGTCGCGGACGCAGAACACCGGCTGGTCGGCGATCGACCAGACCAGGTGGTCGCCCACCTCGGGGATCTCGGCGGCCAGCCCGGGCGACACCCAGTCCCGTCCGAAGGCCCGCTCTTGTTCGAGGGCCAACACCGCGTCGGAGTGGTACATGGCCGGTGGCATGTTGGTAGCCGCCGACAGCGGCCCGTCGGCCACGGTGCGCAGACCAGACAACAGGGCGCCGGTCTCAGGCTGGGGGGTCGTCACGTGGAGATCCATTCGGTCAGGCCGGTCAATCGAATCGGTCAGTCGGGGATCACCGCGGTGACCTCGATCTCCACCACCCACTCGGGGCGAGCCAAGGCGGACACGATGATTCCCGTCGAGCACGGGTGGACGCCCTGGAGCCACCTTCCCATCTCCTGATAGACGGCCTCCCTGTATCGGATGTCAGTCAGGTAGACGACGATCCGGCAGATATGGGACATCTCCGAGCCAGCCTCGGCCAGCAGCATGGCGATGTTCTCCATGGTCTTGGCCGTCTGGGCTCCGGCGTCGCCAGTGTGCAACGACTCCCGGGTGTCGAGGTCCTGGGCGACCTGGCCCCGCAGGAAGACCATGGTTCCGCGGGCCACCACACCCTGGCTGAGGTCGTTATCGAGGTTCTGCTCGGGGTACGTCTCCTTCGTGTTGAAGGGGCGGATGCGCTGATGGGTCATGGCGTCGGACGCTTTCTCATAACTGACGGCGTGGATGGCGGCGTTCGGGTGGAGCAGATCATGCCCCAGCGGTGGCCTGGGCCGTAGCCCCCGCCCCCTCCTCGAAGGGAGTGGATCCCCCGCGGCCGCCCTTGGCCGAGAAGCCCTTACCGAGGGCCAATTGGGCCAGGCGCTCCACGTAAAGGTCGTCCCTGAAGTGGAGGGTAAAGGTCCGGGCGTCACGCATCATCTGGCCCAGCGGGTACCGCTCGTGGCAGGCCCGGGCGCCTACCAGGTCGAATCCTTGGTAGGGGATGGTCAGTACCGCGTCCTTGGCCAGATGCATAGTGCGCACCGCATCGGCCTCGCACTCGTCAGGATCGTCGCCCCGGTCCAGCCGGGCCGCTGTGGCGTACAGGCAGGATCGGGCGGCGAATAGCTGGGCGTCCATCTGGCCTAGCTTCACCCGTACAGCCTCCGACCCAGCCAGGTCGGGGCGCCCGCCGATGTAGTCAGTCAGGAAGTCGAAAGCCCCCTGGGCCGAACCCAGGTGGTTGGCGGCGTATGCACAGGAGAAGGTGCGTTGGTCCTCGGTGACCCACCCGCCAGGGGTGCCCACCACGTGGCTGTCGGGCACGAACACGTCGTCGAACTTCACGCCACAGGAGATGGTGGATCGCATACCCAACATCTGCCAGTCGTCCAACAACTCGACGCCCTCCCAGTCCACCTCCACCACCGCGAACACCATCCGACCCGCATACGGCGTGTCACCCTCCACGGCACACCACACCATCAGGTACTTGGCGGCAGCGGCGACCGAGGCGAATCCCTTGCGGGCCGTCAGTCGGTAACCGCCGTCGACTTGGGTCAACTCGGACTCGAGGACCTCAGCGCCGTTCTCGTACAGGTGCGCCTCCGAGCCCAACGAGGCACAAAAGGCCCCATCAGCGATGTCGGGAAGGAACCGGTCGCGCTGCTCAGGCGTGGAGTGGAAGGCGATAATGCCCGCCGCATGGTTGTGCACCTGGAGCAACTGGGCAGTGTTGGTCTCCCACCGGGCCATTCGCTCCAGCACCTTGTACCAGGGACTGAAGCGACCGGGCAGCCACCAGCCAGCGCCGCCGTACTCGGTGGGGAGGCAGAGGGCGTGTAGACCGGCAGCCTTGGCCTCAGCGAAGTTCTCGTGCGGGAACTCGACGGCTTCGTCTAGAGCGCGAGCGCGCTCCCGCCAGACCGGGCCCAGGGCATCGACCCGGGCTAGGACCTCGCCGGTTTCGGGGGACTCGGGCCACGGGTCGGTGGTGAACTTCTCTTCGGTAGCGGTACTCATGGGGGGGTCTCCCTTAACTGAGACGGTCAACTGGGACAGTCCCTGCAACGGCCGAGCCGTCGTCGGAACAGAAACGGTGGATGGTTCGACGCAGCACGTCACCGCACCGCTCAAGTTGGTCGGGGGCCACCGTCTCGTTGGGACGGTGGGCGTCTGCGATGTCGCCGGGTCCGACGATGACCGACGGCACGCCCAACCGGTCGGCGTAAAGGCCGGCCTCGGTACCAAACGCCACGGTGCCCGGTGCGCCGCAACCCACCAGGTCGGCCATGGCGACGACCGGGGCCAGCGAGGGATCGGTGTCCAGGCCCGGGTAGCCAATGAACAACTCGGAGGTGGCACGTCCGCCCACGGCCGACAGTCGCCGATCGGCGTCGGCCACCGCGTCCAGGACACCGGCCAGCACCTCGTCGGGATCGGTGTCGGCCCGATGACGCACCTCGAACTCGAGCGTGCACGACGGGGCCAACACGTTGACCGCCACCCCGCCGTGAATCGATCCCACGTTGGCGCTGATGCCGCGATCGGAATCGTTCAGGCCTTGGACCAGCGCAACCAGAGCAGCGCCCTCGTGTACAGCGGTCGGTTCAGTCCCGGCCCGGCTGGAATGCCCGGAAGCCGCAGTGAGATCGATCCGGTGGGCGACCTTGCCGGCGTGGGCGTTGCATAGTCGCATCCCCGTAGGTTCGCCCACCACCACGACCTCAGGGGCACACGTTCCGGCACCCGTGGACCCGGTAGCCAGCACGTCGAGCAGACCCCGTACGCCGATGCAGCCGACCTCCTCGTCGTAACTGAGGCCCAGGTGGACCGGGGCCCGGAGGGAGTCAACGTCGATCTCCTCAAGCAGCACGAGTGTGGCGGCCAAGAAGCCCTTCATGTCGGTGGTACCGCGGGCGGCAAGTCGTCCGTCCACCTCGGTGAGGACGTAGGGATCTGTATCCCAACCAGTCCCGGCGGGAACCACGTCGGTATGACCCGACAACAGGATCCCGCCCGGTGCATCCGGACCGAAGCGGAGGTGCAGGTTGGCTCGCCCCGCCTCACCGGACACCACGTCGACCGCAGCGCCGATCCTCCGGGCCCGATCCGCGTAGTGGTCGATGAAGTCGACGTTGGGAGAGCAACTCTCGGTGGGGTACGCCACTAGCTCCCCCAGCAGGTCCGCCACAGCAGGGATCGAAGGGATGGAGATCGAAGGCACCCCCAAATGCTGGTGCATGTCGAGCCATCCGTCAAAGGGATGCTTTTGATCTACTGGATTCGTATTACCTATATAGAACGGTCAGTCTTCCAACTGTCGTGGGAATCGCAGCGACGAACTGGCGAACTCCGTGAAGGCATCCAGCACGGCCGGACCACGATCAGCGCTCCGGCAGGCCAAGCCAAGGCCCAACGGCGGTACGTCGGTCCTCAACGGTACATAGGCCACCCGGGAACCGTCCTGGGCCTCGTCCCGCGCCGGGACGTGGTTGCCCAGCGACCACCCAAACCCATTGCCGACCAGCGAACGCACCAACGAGAGGTCGGTCACCGTCATGGCCGGACGCATCGACACCCCGGCAGCCAGAAACAGCGACGTGTAGTACTCGCGGCTGGTCGACAGGTCCAGCATCACGAACGGGTCGTCGACCAGTTGATCGAGGCCCACCGCTACCTCAATGGCCAGTCGGTGGTCAGCGGCCACCAGCACGTGGGGTGCCGAATCGGCCAACCGGACGAAGCGGATACCGGAGCCCAGCCCCAGGTCGTAGGTCAACGCCGCATGAAGCGCACCGGACGCCACCGCCTCCAACAACTCGGCCTGGGCCCCGGTCCGAATCTCCACATCCACCCCCGGATGCCGGTCACGAAACCGACGGACCAGAGACGGCACCACGATGGGCGCAGCGGTGGTCAGAGAACCCAGCACCAGCCGCCCCGCCGAGCCGTCCGACGAGGCCGACATACGCTCTTCGAGTTCGGCCGCCCGGGCTAGCAGCTCCCGGGCCTCCACCAATAGCGCCTCGCCCTCCGCCAACAGGCCGAGGCCACGACCCCGGTGCCGCACGAACAGTGTCACCCCGAGAGCCCTCTCCAGCTCCTGCAGCGAGGTCGACATGGCGGGCTGGGACAGCCCGATGGCCCGGGCCGCCCCGGTCACCGAACCATGCTCGGCAAGGGCCACGAAGTGCTCCAACTCACGCAACGTCACCTTCCGCATCCCCCAAGCATCGCGGAGATGGGGCGACGTATCCTCCCCGGGTGACCGACCACGCGACCGCGCCTCCCATCTCCGACGAGTTGGCCGACGCGTTCGCCGCCGACGGAGCCGTGCACCTTGAGGGGCTGTTCGCCGACTGGGTCGACGAGTTGGCCGCCGGAATAGCCCGCAACGAGGCTGAACCCAGCGAGTTCTTCGACGACAACGGCACCGCTGATGACGCCGGACGCTTCTGGGACGACTACTGCAACTGGTCTCGCATCCCCGAGTTCGAGCGGTTCGCTTTCGATTCGGGCATTGCCGACGTGGCCGCCGGACTGATGCGCTCCGAGACCGTGCAGTTGTTCCACGAGCACGTGCTGGTCAAGGAGCCGGGTGCGCCCCGTCCGACCCCCTGGCACTGCGACGCTCCTTACTACTTCGTGGACGGCCCACAGACGGTCAGCATCTGGATCCCACTGGACCCCGTGCCGACAGAGGCCACCCTCCGTCTGATCCGCGGGTCCCACCTATGGGACGAGGCCGTCCATCCGGTGAGCTGGACCACCATGACCGGCTTTTACGGCGACGACCACACGACCCACAGCGGAGGCTTCCAGCCGGCACCAGATCCCGACGCCGAACCCGACCGGTTCGAGGTCATGGAGTGGGCGTGCGAGCCGGGCGACGCCGTGGCCTTCCACTACCGGACCGTCCACGGCGCCCGAGGGTCGGCGAACCTCCGGCGGGCGTTCTCGCTGCGCATGGTCGGAGACGACGCCCGCTACGTGCAGCGCCGGGGCACCACCTCGCCGCCGTTCGACGGCCACGACATGGTTGACGGTCAGCGCCTCCGCGAAGACTGGTTCCCCATGCTGCCCCTCGGATTCGGGTGACCGCTGCCAGCCCGCCGCTGGTCCTCATCCACGGGATCGGGCTGGACCGGACCATCTGGGACGGGATGCTCCCGGCGCTCGAGGCTGATCGTCAGGTGGTGTCCTACGATCTCCCGGGCCACGGTGTCGCCCCGGACCCACTCGTCGAGCCCACGCTGCGGGCCTTCGCCGACCATGCCATCACGGTCATGGATGACCACGGCATCGACCGGGCTGTGCTGGTCGGATTCTCTCTGGGCGGCATGATCAACCGTCGGGTGGGCATGGACCACCCGGACCGGGTGGCCGGTCTGGTGGTCATCGCGTCGCCGCATAAGCGGAGCCCCGAGGCTCAACGCCTGGTCGAGGAGCGGGCCACCGCCACTGCGCGGTGGGGCATGGCGTCCACCATCGACGTCACCCTGGACCGTTGGTTCACTCCGGAGTTCCGTGACGATCAGCCAGAGGTGGTGGCCGACGTCCGTCGACGTGTCCTGGCCGCCGACAGCGAAGCCCTCGCCCGGGCCCGTCATGTGCTGGCTACTGGCGTCGACGAGCTGGTCCGACCAAATTTCCTACCTGACCTGCCTCTACTCGCCATGACTGGGGACTACGACTCAGGCAGTACCCCCGACATGGCCCGGGCCATCGCCTCCGAGGCCTCCTCCGGGGAGGTCGTCATCGTCCCCGGGGTCCGCCACCTTGGTTTGCTGGAGGCACCCGACCGGTTCGCCGATCCCCTTGTGCACTTCCTCGCCGGATCGGGAAGACTCCCCGGCTGATGGCGACAGACCCGCAACGACGTACCGAACCGCAGGCCATGTCCGGTGGCCTTGCCGCGGTAGAAGCCCTGCAGGTCGAGGGGGTCCGCCACGTATTTGGACTGATCGGCTCGGCTGCCATGGAGTTGTTCGACGGGCTCCACGACGCCGACGACATCACCTATATCGGTGTCCACGACGAGCGCACCGGCACGCACATGGCTGACGGGTACGCCCGGGCCTCCGGCAGGGCCGGGGTAGTCCTAGCCGGGCAGAACGGCCCCGGTGCCACCAACTTGGTGACCGGAGTGGCCCAGGCCGCGGCAGCCTTCTCGCCGGTGGTGTCCCTGGCTGGTGCACTGGCAACCAGCCACGTCTACCGCGACGCCTTCCAAGAGGTCGATCAGGACGCCCTGTTTCGCCCCATCACGAAGCGGACCTGGACCGTCCCGTCTACCGAACGGATCCCCGAAATGATTCGCGAGGCGTTCCGGGTCGCGTTGTCCCCCCGGCGAGGGCCCGTCCACCTGAACCTCCCCCGCGACGTGCTGGCCGGCACCGCCAACTTCGACCCGCCGTGGGACCCCGCGGCTACCCGGGTGGTCGACCTGCCAGCCGGTGCCGACGTGCCGGTGCAGCAGGCTGCTGCCCTGTTGACCACAGCTGAGCGGCCGGTCATCGTGGCTGGCGCCGGGATCAAAAATGGGGGTCGATTCGCCGAGGTGATTGACCTGGCCGAGAAGCTGGACGCCCCTATCGCCACCTCGCCCGGCCACGGAGATGCGATCCCCGCCGACCACCGGCTGTGCGCCGGGCAAATGGGTCCCCGTGGCAATCCGGTGGCGTCCCGTCTGGTGTGCGAGGCCGACGTCATCCTCGCCCTGGGTACCCGGCTCGGGTTCAACTCAACCTTCTATTCGTGGGACAACGTCAACCGGAACGCTGCGATCATCCAGGTGGAGGTCGAGCCCACGGCCATCGGCCGGTTCTTCCCCGTCGAGGTCGGCATCCACGGCGATGCCCCGACGGTGGCCGGGCAGTTGGCCGCCGCCCTAGTCTCCGTTAGGGGAGACGGGACCACAGACGCCAAGTGGGCCCGGACTTTCGCCGACGACCGGGCCGCCCACCAAGTCAGGCGTGAGGAGCAGGCATCCAGCGCCTACCCAATCCAGCCCTCGGGCCTGTTCCGCGAGCTGCGAGCCGTACTGCCCCGTGACGCCATGATCACCTTGGATGCCGGGACGCTGTGCCTACAGGCCACCGACGCCCTCGACCACTTCGAGCCTCCCTGCCTGTTCAGTCCCCTGGACTTCGGCCTCGTAGGCTTCTCTTTCGCCTGCGGCCTTGGCGTAAAGCTGGCCCGTCCCGACCGCCCGGTGATCAGCCTGATGGGTGATGGCGGATTCGGTATGACGCTGTCGGAGCTGTCCACGGCGGTCAGCCATGACATCCCTACTGTCACCGTGGTCATGGACAACGGCTGCTGGGGCGCCGAAAAGGCCTACCAGCGCGACTTCTTCGACGGCCGATACATCGGCGCAGACGTGCACAGCCCCCCGTTCGAACGGGTCGCCGAACTCTACGGAGCCGTCGGTCTACGAGCCGAACGTATTGACGAGGTGGGCGAGGCCGTCCGGGCTGGGCTTGAGTCGGGTCGCCCCGCCGTGGTCGTCGTCGAGGTGGACGGCGATGCGCTCTATAGCTTCCGACGCGACTCGTTCGCCCATCGAACCCCCACCGACCCCAACTCGGAGAAACTTTCATGAAGTTCCAACTGGCCATCAACCTGGAGCGGCTCGACGACTCGCTCGCCATGGACGACGTGGCCCGCCACACCCTCGAGATGGTCCAGATGGCCGAGGCCGGAGGATTCACCACTGCATGGGCCGCTGAGCACCACGCCCTTGAGATGACCATCGCCCCCAACCCGCTGCAGATTCTGACGTGGTGGGCCGGCCATACCAGCCGGATCCGCCTGGGCACCGCGGTAGCCGTGGCCGCCTACTGGAACCCCATCAAGCTGGCCGGCGAAGCGGCGTTCCTGGACCTGGTGAGTGACGGCCGCCTCGAGTTCGGCATCGGATCGGGGGCCTACCAGCGCGAGTTCGACCGGATGCGCCCCGGCCTTAAGCAGTCCGACGCTTGGCGCTACATGCAGGAGATGCTGCCCGTCCTCAAAGAGTTGTGGGCTGGCGACTATGCCCACGACGGTGAGTTCTGGTCGTTCCCGACGTCGACATCGGTACCCAAACCAGTCCAGCAGCCCCACCCGCCGATCTGGGTGGCCGCCCGGTCACCCATCACGTTCGACTACGCAGTGGCCAACGGGTGCAATGTCATGTCGTGGCCCATCGCCCGACCGTTTGCCGAGGCCGAGCTCTACAGGGAACAGTTGGACGCCTCGATCGCCGCCTGCCCCGAGGCACCCCGGCCCACATGGGCGCTGATGCGCCACACCGCGGTGTACGACTCGGCCGATCAGTGGATGGTGCCCGTGAAGGCCGCCCAACAGCAGCTCAGCCAGTTCGAGAACCTGTTCAAGAACCTGGGCGACGTGCAAGACGGATTCCCGGCAACCATCCCCATGGACCAGGTGACCAACGCTGCGGACTACGAACCGGCCACGTTGAGCGAAAATCTCCTATTCGGCACCCCCGACGAGGTGATCGCCAAACTCCGACGCTACGAAGTGCTCGGCGTGGACGAGTTCATCTACTACGCCAGCCTCGGCCTGGGGCTCAACGAGCAGAAGCGGTCCATGGAGCTGTTCTGCGACGAGGTCATCCCCGCCTTCAGCTGATCCCCAGGTCCCCGTGACCCGACACCGACCGGTCAGTCCTCAGGGATCCACGACTCCATCGACACGCCAAGGCCGTCCACGATCCGGTTGGCGTAGGCGTAGTAGGCCACCACCTCACAGATGTCGAGCACGTCGCGATCACTGAAGCCGACGGACCGCAGGGCCTCCACGTCGGCCTCCACCATGTCGCCGGGATGGGCGGTCAACTTTTCCGCGTAGGCCAACATCGCTGTGCGCTGGTCAGACAGGCCAGCGGTGCGCCAGTCGTCCTCGATGGCGGCCAGCAGGTCGTCGTCCTTCAGGAGTCGGCGCAGACCGCGCCCGTGGTGAACCGTTCAGTAGTGGCAGTCGTTGTACCGACTGACTACTAGGGCCACCAACTCGCGTTCGACCTTTCGCAGCGTCTTCGTGCCGGCCATGGCCGACCGGTAGACGGCGAGGTGCCCGGCCAGAGCGTTCGGGTTAAGGGAGTGGATCTGCATGACGTTGTCCACCCGGCCATAGGCGTCATCGACCACCTGGCCGTAGAGGTCGGCCAGCGGGCCCTCCCACTCGTCCTCACGGATGGTTTGGATCCAAGCCACTGGTCAGTCCTCCCCGGCACCCGGGCGGCCCTGGCCGGGGGCGACGGTCCGGGCCAGGATGCCCAAGGTGGCCCGTAGGTTGGTCTCGCTAATCACCGGGAAGATGGCGTCGACGGCCGCCTCCCAGTCTGGGTGGACGTCGGTCCAGTCGTAGGTGGAGGTGACCAGGGTGCCCCCGTCGATTGGCTCCAGGTCGTAGCCGTAGACGTGGCCGATGGGGGGCTGCAGGTTGGCACTCTCGATGCCCCAGGCAATAGCCCGGTCAACCTCGAAGCGGGTGACAACCACCTCTACCTCGTACTCACCCAGGGGGAAGTCCTGCAGCGAGTCGCGGTCCATCTGTACGGTGAATCGGTCACCAACCGCCGACACCGGGTCGCCGTCAGCCGACATCAGCATCCCGGAGGCGTCAATTGATACGTGCCCGGCCGGACTGGCCAACACTTCGAAAATGGTTCCGGGTGATGCGCAGACCGCCCGTTGAACACAGATCTGTCGTTCGTCCATGGTCAAAGGTAGGCCCGCTGACCGGTCAGAGGGCGGTCGGCGTCAGGCTGACCAACGCCTCGTGTCGGACAGCCGCCACAGAGCCGCCGTCGACCGAGATATTGACATCAACCACGGCGCGGATACCCCGCCGGGTCTCGAACCGGTCCACCACCTTCGCCTCGACCAGTGCCGTGGCCCCGACCCGGACCGTTCCATAGTGGACGATCCGGCTAGAGGTGTGGATCCAGGGTCCTTCCACCAGGTGGCGGACCATCACCCCGTTGGCCAACGACGACCACAGACACGGATGCACGATCCCCGCGGTCGCATACAGGGCCAGGTCGTCTCCAGCCCGTCGGGCGTAATCGACCCAGCCATCGGCCAGAGATTCGACATGTGCCGGCAACGGCTCGCCGTCCCATTGGCTCCCATCGTCGATGGTGTCGGCTTCGGGCCGGGCGACCAACCGGGCCCGTAGCTCCCCACCCACCAGGGCCTGAATCTCGACCGACCCGTCGACAGCCACCACGGGAACGCAGTCCACCGGGTCATCGGCCAGCACTGGGGCCACGAACGCCACGGTGGACGAACCGTTGGCCAGCCAGGCCATCCCCCACGCTTCGACGATCGGCCTAGTCAGGTAGGCGTGCACGGTGGTCCCGGCCACGATCGCCGCTGGAAAACCAGCCGCCCTCGCCCCATCGTCGGTATGGATCGGGTTGTCAGCGTGCTCGGGCAGGTTCCGGGCCGTCACCGACCAAGTACGTGGCGTGGCCGTCGTCATAGGGCCCAGAACCTACCCCCGGGAGACCTCCGGTTTCCCACAACGAACTAGGTTCCGACGGACCTGAGCGCCGTCCTCAGGGTGATACGAATCCAAGGAGGAAGCGGTGACCCACGAGACAGCGCCGTCGTACGATTTCGACGCCGTCATCATCGGCGCCGGCGTGCTCGGCGGCGCCATCGCCGTCGAACTGGCCCGCCGCGGCCTGCGAACCCTGAACGTCGACAAGGCTCCTACGGCGGGTGCCGGGTCGACGAGCAACTCATGTGCCATCGTGCGCTTCAGCTACTCGACGGTTCCCGGCGTGTCCCTGGCCTGGGAGGCCATGCACTACTGGACCGACTGGCCCGCCTACATCGGCACCGACGATGAACTCGGGCTCATCACCTTCAACCGGTGCGGCCAGTTCAACCTGCTGGTAGGCGGAGACGACCACTCGGCGACCGTTCGGGCACTGTGGGAACAACTGGGCATCCCCTTTGAGGAGTGGACGCTCGACGACCTCACCCAACGGATGCCGGTGCTCGATCACGGCCTCTACGGCCCGCCCAAACGACCTGACGACCCCCACTTCTGGGACGACGCGCACGGAACCGTTACCGGGGCGTTGTTCTCGCCGGACTCCGGGTACGTGAGCGATCCCCAGCTGTCTTGCCACAACCTGCAACGTGCCGCCGAGGCGGCGGGCGGGGAGTTCTGGTTCAACGCCGAGGTCATCTCAGTGAACCGGGCCGAGGATCGGGTCTCCGGCGTGACGCTGGCCGACGGTCGCCGGGTAGCGGCCCCGATTGTCGTCAACGTGGCCGGCCCCCACAGTGCGGTCATAAACCGAATGGCCGGCGTTCACGACTCGATGAACATCAAGACCCGGGCGTTGCGCCACGAGGTCCACCACGTACCAGCGCCACAGGGCTTTGACTTCATGGCCGACGGCATGGTGGGCGCCGACGACGACACCGGCTTTTACTTCCGACCCGAGACAGGCAACAACGTGTTGATCGGCAGCGTCGATCCGACGTGTGACCCCCGGGAGTTCGTCGACCCCGACGACTACGACACCAGCCTCAGCCAGGAACAGTGGGAGGCCCAAGTGCTGCGGGCCAACCGCCGCATGCCCAACCTCGGGGTGCCCCATGAGAAGCGGGGCGTAGTCGACCTCTACGACGTGTCCGATGACTGGCTACCCATCTACGACCGCACCGACCTAAACGGTTTCTACGTAGCCATCGGCTCCAGCGGGAACCAGTACAAGAACGCCGGAGCCGTCGGCCAGCTCATGTCCGAGCTAATCGCCGCCGTCGAATCCGGACACGACCATGACGCCTCACCGGTGGTCATGACCGGTCGTTACACCGGTTGGGAGATCGACATCGGCTTCTACAGCCGCAATCGGGAGATCAACGCCGATTCGTCCATGTCGGTCCACGGCTGACGGCCTGGGTCGACATGATCGCCGAGGCCGACGCATCGCCACTGACCACCAGACGCGACCAAGACCCCGCTCTGGACCGGACCTCCTCGTTTGATGGGGTCTCGGTAGGTTTGTGTTTGCCCAGTATGTGAAGGGTTTCTGGGCTGTGGGGCCGGTGTCTGTCCCAGCAAAGTGCTGTTTCTATCCCATTTGGCCTGACCGCTCGGAGTGAGCATGAAGAGCGATGAGCAGTAAATCCAGTGCGCTCAGCTCACGTGCTGGTCCAGGGTTCGGTGCCATTTGTTGGCAGGGAGGTTGGGGCGCAGGGCGGCCAGCCCGGTGCAGTACTTGGAAAGCCGGATCGGCCGGTGGCCCTGTGCCCAAAGCCAGCGGTCGAACCGGCTAGGCGGCCCAGCGGTCTTGGTTTCGAGCACCACACCGACCACCGATGCGGTGGAATCGTCCCGGTCGATGCAAGTGACGGCCCGGTCAATGGTGAGGCGGGAGGGGCCGTCGAGGTCGACGAGGGTGGAGCGCCGGTACCGGGTGGTCAAAATGGGGACGAGCCTCTCAGCGGTGCCGGCACCGACCACGCCGTCAACGAACACCCGGCCGGCGGCCGAGAACAGATTGGCCCCGGCGCTGTCGGCCGGCAGTCGCAGTTTGGCGTTGCGACCTCGTCCTGTCCGGACCTTGACCTCCAGCATCGCTGAGCCGGCGTCGACGTAGTGGCGGTGGCGCACCTTGAACCGGCGTCGACGGCGATGGGCGGCCGCACGGTAGGACACCAGATCCGGGGTATCGAAGTAGAGCGACTCGTAGCCGAAGTCGCGCTGCCCGTCGATCTCTAGGGCCAGTACCTCTGGCCACAGTTCGCTGACCAGCTGATCCACGAGCGTCGGCGCTACCACGTACTTGCGGTCGCGGCGGGTCTGGAGGCCGGCGATATTTCCGATCTCCGCCAGCGAAACCGACGGCAGATCGTCGATCATGGCCGGTCAGCCGCCATTCATCCGGTAGCGCACGTCAACGATGGTGCTGTCGTTCACCAGATCGATGCGGCGTACCTTCAGCCGCACCACGGTGCCGCCCAGCATGGACTCGAGGCGGGTAACCAACTCGGTCTCGTCGGTGTGGGCCCGGTCGAGGGTGACAGTCTGGTTGCGGTTCCTTTCGTAGAGCCTCGGATGATCACCGACGTAGACGGCGACCAGAGTCGCTCCCATAAGAGTTGGGGTTGCCCATGCCGGGTCGATCGGCATGCCACCCAGTAGACCAAGGGCAAGGGCGGTGAAGTAGTAGGCGACCTCCTGCTGGCCCAGTTCTGAGGAGCGCAGGCGGATGATTGACAGCACGCCGAACAGGCCCAACCCAAGGCCGAGGTTCACCGTGCTGCGTGTCAGGGTCATGGCGATGCCGAGCAACCCGACGTTGATGCCGAGCAGTGCCACCACCATGTCGCGCCGGCCGTTGCGGGGGAAGTACAGGACGAACACCAACACCGCTACGGCAACCAGGTCGGAGACGATTAGCCAGGGTGTTGACATGGGGCAGTCACCTGTCTTCGGGGTCGTTCGCCAACAAAGTTAGGCGTCGGGGCCGTCTAGAGGCGACCGGGCGATGGACCGGGCATGGTCAAGAGCGGCTAACAACTCTTTGACAGCGCCGGCCCACTTGCGTACCGACACGGCGTCGTCGTGGATGTCGGCGGCTTCGGCGGTGGCGTCGGCGATCTGGGTCGCCCAGGCTTCAATCTGGGCTGTCACGAGTTCCTCGGCAAACGGTCCGTCGAGGAACTCGTTGAGGAGCCGTCCGTAGTCGTCGTCGAACATGGCCCAAGCGGCGAACAGCGGGTCACAGGCTGCTGATCGCTGCAGCAAACCCCAATCCCCGTAACCGAATGGAAGGCAGTTGGCGGTGATTTCGCCCCAGGCGTCGGCCACCGGGGTGACCGGGTTGGAGTCCTTGACGATGTTCTGAAAGGCATTGTCGAGGTCCCATGGGATGAGGTGCAGCGTGCCGGCCGTCGGGTCCTCGTACCAGTAGTAGTTGTGGGGGCGGCACCCGTCGAAGCAGTACCAGTGGAAGGGGCCGTCGTCGTTGCGGATGGTGCGGTCGACGACCGCCCAGGCCAGCACTTCGTCGATATCCATCCACCGGTCGACCACCTCGGCCGCCTCACCCGGCCCAGCAGCCTTCACCTCGGAACCGAAGTTCTTGATCAACTCGATGGAGGGGTTCTCGTCCTCGTTGGTCTTGAGCGCCTCCACGAATTCAAAGTCGTTAGTAATGGTGTCGCCGTCCCAGTTGAGCGGCCACACCTCCTTGTAGAGATTGCCGGTGCCGTCGTCGAAGTTGTGGCGGGTGAAGCGGCCATCGACCTGCTCGGTGAGGGCGAACACCCCGAGGTAGGTGCCGTTGACGATCAGTCGGGCGTGGACCGACCGGGGGGCCGGCACACCCATTTCACGAAATAGCCAGTAGCCGAGGCGCTCGTGCATCTGCGACGGGTCCAGGTTCATGGTGTGGAACTGCAGGCGCCGCAGCCCGTGGAACTCCCGGTTCGAGTCATCCCAGTTGACCTTGACCTTCATCGACAGCTTGGTGCAGACCTTGTGGCCGGACGGGTCCGACCAGTCCGGGTCGGAGAGGCAGCCGACCCATGCTCCAATCGAACCCTTGTACCGGATGCCGACCCGGTCGATGGTCTCACCCTCGAAGGTGAGCGAGCCCAGCACCCACTCCTCGGCCGACGGGTTTCGGTCGATCTGGGCAAGAGCCTCGTCGGACAGTGTCAACTCGAACGTGTGCAACCGCTCCTGGTCGAAGATGTAGCCGGAATCGTCGGCAGCGAGCACCGACACGTTCCCACCGGCTGTGGTGGTGGTCTCTGTGGCGGTGGTCGTCGTTTCGGCGGTGACGTGCGTCGAGACAACCGTCGTGGTGGTGCTGGGCGCAATGGAGGCCGTAGAGGAGCAGGCGGTAAGCAGAAACACGCCCAAAACTGTGCGGAGTGAGTTCAGATGCACTGGTTCACCGTAGGTCGTGACTGTTCTTCTGACACTCAGCCACTTCAGCGAACGATCCGGAGAACCAGAAGGGCCCGGAACCGTTGTGATCCCGGGCCTTCTGCTTGGTGGCGGGGGCAGGATTTGAACCTGCGACCTTCGGGTTATGAGCCCGACGAGCTACCAGACTGCTCCACCCCGCAGAAAGGAGGGTAACGGCGCCCCACTATCGCTCCTACCCGACGGTCGATCAGCGAACTGTCGGATAGCCAGCGGCTTCGGCTGCGGTCAGGCGTTCTGTGATCACCCTGTAGTCCGTTGTCGACCGGGGTCGGTAGCCGTAGAGGTGCAGCGTTTCCCGGACCGACAAGTCGAGGTCGGCGACCGCTTCAGCGACCGCTCGGTTCAGCCGATCGCGTAGGCCAACATTGGCCCAACCGGTGACCAGCGGGGGCGCCGGCGTGGGATCGGTCCAAGCCAGGACCCGTAGTTCATCGACAGCGGGTTCATGGTCGAGGCCCAGCCGCCAGCACACTTCGTCGATGCTTGCCAGGTCGGCCCGGCCCTCGGCCGTTGCCCGCATGGACTCCCGGTGCGAACCCGTCTCCACCACCTCGCCGAAGAACCGGGCGTCGGCCGCCAACGGTGCGACCTCGGCCGCCAGTGCGCCATGGCCCGACTGCGAATACCGACCGTTGATGGCCACTGGTCGCCCTCGAAGGTCGGCCAACGAGTCGGCCGGGTCGTCGTTACGGCACACCAGCACCGAGCGGTAATCGCCGGGCCGACAGCCGTCCACCGCATGATCCAGGACCCCGAGTACCTCGACTCTCCCAGCGAAAGCTCCGACCACCTGAGAGCCGCATGTCTCGCCGACTAGTAGGTCGGGGTGCGACCAGAGGTCCTCCGCAGCCGCTGGCCGCCAGAGCGTCGACGGTGCCTCCAGACCGGCTGCCCGGATCCGGGTGGCGATGGCCCGCCACAGGGCATCCACCTCAGCGGATACCTCGGGCCAGTCGTACATGGGGAGCCCAGCAACTGAGCCGGGTTCAAGGCCGGTCACCACTGCCGGACTGCCGTCCAGGTTGGCTCAGCGTTGGGCACAGGCCCGTAGTCCCAGTACTTGGTCTGGTCCAGCACGACCTCGTCGGACGATCCGACACCACCGGGTAACCGCCCATTGTGGATACGCACGTCGCGGTACAGCGTGGGCGACATCCTTACCGCACCCTTGTGGACCCCGCTGCCCCGCCAGTCCTCGGCATCGGACGGCACCGAGTGCAGGACCAGGTTGGCCCAGAACCCATCGTGCATCTCGATCGTCGAGTAACTGGCAATCCCCGGGTGGTTGCGGAACTCGGCCGTGAGTTGGGCATCCAGATCGTCAATCAGGTCGGCCTCCGGATCGAGCCCACCCTCAGACGCCAGTCGACGGCTCCCAAAGAACCCCACCACCTCCAGGTCACACCCATCGACCAACCGTTCCAGGTCGCACGGCACCAACCGACGCTTCAGGCCGTGCACCCACCAGATGATCGGCTCGTACGGCACGACATCGGTCGTCCCGTCTATCCACAGTCGAGCCAGCGCCCGGACATCCTGAAGCATGTAGGCCAGCAACCCCCGGTCCGCGGCGTAAAGGCCGGTGGCGGTGCACGAATGGCCGTCCACCACCTCAGCGGGCCCGATGACTACCGGTTCAGCGTCGACCCCCACACCCGTGGAATCTACGGAACGGCCACCCAGACCGCTCAGCTAGCCCCCCAGCAATGCCCCCACGCGCTCAGCTGTCTCCCGGACGACCCGTTCGATCTCGGTGGTGTCGGCGTCACCGGGGAACCTCCAACCTGGGCCGTAGACCGACACCGACGCCACGGCATCACCGTCCGGGTCGCACACCGGCGCCGCCACTCCGGTGATCTCCTCGGAGAACTCACCCAACGTCCAAGCCACGCCCCGCCGGCGCACCTCACCCACCCGTTGGCGAAGGCCCACCAATGTGGTCACAGTGCGCTCCGTGTACTCCGCCAGCCCGTTGGCCGCGTACCCGGCCACCTGCTCGTCGGTCCATGACCCCATAAAGGCCTGGCCCGCCGCAATGGTGTGCAGCGGGAACCGTTGACCCGTCCAATCGGTCACCTGTACGGGCCCGGGTGCCGCCACCTGGGTCACGTAAAGCCCCTCGCCACCATCCATCACCGACAGGGCCGCCGACTCACCCAGCCGCCCGGCCAACTCCCTCAGGTATGGCTCGGCCAGGTCGCGCAGCGTCCCTACCGGCGCCCCCGCTGCGGCCAACGCCCGCAGGCCCGGCCCGATCACGTACCGCCCGGCCTCGTCCACCCGTTCCACGATCCCTAGCTCGTCGAGGCTGGACAGGATCCGTGAGCACGTCGACTTGGCCAACCCGGTCGTCCGGGCCACCTCGGAGACGCCCACCGAGTCGCTCTGGCCCGCCAAGGCCCGCAGCACACTGAACGTTCGCTCAATCGTCTGGATTCCGGTAGTCTAGGACACCACTCACCGGAACGTTCCATTAAATGGAACAGTCTCTGGGCGGCCATCCCTGATAAGTCGCCCCGAAAGGCAGGCCACCATGCGCAACGACGCGCAGTGCGTGATAATCGGGGGCGGCGCCATGGGCGTCGGCCTCCTCTACCACCTGGCCCACGAGGGCTGGACCGACACCCTCCTCATCGAGAAGGGCGAACTCACGTCGGGCTCCACCTGGCACGCCGCAGGCCTCGTCCCGCACTTCATCGGCAGCCTCAACATGGCCAAGGTCCACGCCTACGGCGCCGAGCTGTACACCACCCTCGAAGCCGAGACCGGCATGTCCACCGGCTGGCACGGTTGCGGCGCGATCCGCCTCGCCGTCAACCACGAACAAGCTGAGTGGTACCGCTACGTCGGAGCCATGCTCGATTCGATCGGCATCGAGTCGCACCTCATCGGACACGACGAGATCCGCGCCATGGCCCCCCTCATGGAGTCCATCGACGACGTCGTCCTGGGATTCCACACCCCCCACGACGGCTGGTCCGACCCCACCGGGTCCACCAACGCCATGGCCGTCGGCGCCCGCCAACTCGGCGCCCGAATCGCCCGCCACACGCTCGTCACGGACGTGACCCAACTGCCCGACGGCCGCTGGCAGGTCACGACCCAAACTGGAGACGGGAACGCCAGCGAACAGCAACAGATCACCTGCGACCACGTCGTCAACGCGGCCGGCCATTACGCCCCCCAGCTGGGCGCCATGTCTGGCATCGACGTCCCCATTGTTTCGATGATCCACCAGTACCTCATTACCGAACCGCTCGACGCCATGAAGGCATGCGACGTTGAGATGCCCGTCATTAGAGACCCCCGCTCATCGTGCTACTACCGCCGCGAGATCGACAGCCTGCTCATCGGCCCATACGAGACCCGCGACTCCATCACCTACGGCGTCGACGGCATCGACTGGAACCTTCACTTCCACCTGACCCCACCCGACCTTGAACAGCTCGCACCGTGGTTGGAGATCTCCACCGAACGCTTCCCGGTGTTCGCCGAAGCAGGTATCAAACAGGTGGTCAGCGGCCCCATCACCCACACCCCCGACGGCGGCTACCTCATGGGCCCCGTCGCCGGCGCACGCAACTACTGGATGTGCGCCGGCGCCTCCATCGGCATCACCCAGGGGCCGGGCGCCGGGAAGTACCTCGCCCAGTGGATGGTCCACGGCCAGACCGAGATCAACGTCCGCGAAATGGACCCCCGCCGCTTCGGCCCGTGGTCCGACCAGCAGTACACGATCGACAAGTCCGTGGACGAATACCACGAGATGTACCAGGTGCGGATGCCCGGCGAGTACCGCTCGGCGGGCCGCCCCATGAAACGCACGCCCATCGCCGATCGACTCGATGCCCTAGGTGCCCAGTGGCAGGACGTCTGGGGTTGGGAACGTCCCCGCTACTACGGCGAACCCGAGGACTACTCGTGGCGGCGCTCCAACGCCCATGACATCGTCGGCGCTGAATGCCATGGCGTGCGCAACCGGGTGGGCATCGCCGACCTAACCGCCTTCGCCAAGTTCGGCGTGTTCGGCCCTGACGCCGCAGCCCTCCTTGGCCGCCTCTCGGCCAACCGGCTCCCAACCCGCCATAGCGGCATCCGCCTCATCCACATGCTTACCGAGCACGGCGGCATCGAGTGCGAGATGACCGTCACCCGCATGTCCGACGATCGCTTCTACCTCAACTCGGCCATCGCCGGCTCCACCCACGACCTCGACTGGCTGCAGCAGCACGTGCTCCCCGACGAGGACGTAACCATCGAGGACTGGACCGACCAGATGGGGATCCTCGCCGTGACCGGCCCCCTGGCCCGCGACGTGCTGGCCGCCTGCACCGACGCCGACCTGTCATCGGATGCCTGGCCGTGGCTGACCTGCCAGCAGGTCGAGATTGGTGGGGTGGACTGCATCGCCCTGCGGGTCAGCTATGTCGGCGAGCTCGGCTGGGAGATCCACCACCCCATCGACCAAATGCCCCAGTTGTACGACACCCTGGTGGCCGCCGGCCAGCCCCACGGCATGGTCCACTTCGGCTCGTCGGCCATGAACGTCATGCGAATGGAGAAGGCCTACAAGGCGTGGGGCGGCGAACTCACCACCGAGATCACCCCTATCGAGGCTCGCCTCGAGCGCTTCGTCGACCTCGACTCGGGCCGCAACTTCCTCGGCCGTGATGCCACCCTGGCCCGGCGCCAACAGGAGGGCGACGCCGGCCTCGACATGGTCCTCGTGTACTGCGAGGTCGACACCACCGACTCGGACTGCCGGGGCAACGAACCCTGCTACGACCCGGTCGGCGACGGCTCGCGCTGTATGGGCATCACCACCGGCGGCGCTTGGGGCCACACCGTCGACCGATCACTGGCCTTCGCCTACGTCGAACCGGCCTTCGAATCACCCGGCTCTACATTCGAGATCACCCTGTTCGGACAACGCCACACCGCCACCGTGCTGGACCGTCCGGCCCACGATCCGACCAACGCGAGGCTGCGAGCATGAGCGCCACCACCCCTACTCCCGGGAAGCGTGCCGGCCGGACAGGGGGCCGGGCCGCACGTGTCGCCGCACGGACCGCCGGACTGTCCGACGACGAGAAGGCCGTCCACCCCGGTCAGTCCGGTGGCGCCTTCAAGCCGCTGACCGATTCGGAGTGCCGCACCGTCTACGAAACGGCGCTGACCATGCTCGAGGAGTTCGGCATGGGCACCCCCATCCCCGAGTTCATCGAGGTCGTGGTCCCAGCCGGCGGCTGGCTGGACGATGACGAGCGCCTCCACTTCCCCCGATCCCTCGTCGAGGACGCCGTCGACATGGCCGCCAAGGAGTTCACCTGGCACGGTTATGACGACGACCGCTCCATCGTGGTCGGCGGCGACCGCGTCCACTTCGGCACCGCTGGCGCCGCCGTCTCGGTATGGGACCACGAGACCCGCAAGCACCGTCCATCCGACCTCCAAGACGTGTTTGACGTGGCCCGCCTCGTCGACACCCTCGAGCACGTCCACTTCCACGTCCGCACCCTGGTAGCCCGAGACATGATCGAGTCACGTGATCTCGACGTGAACACCGCCTACGCGGTGGCCATGGGCACCACCAAGCCAGTGGGCACGTCGTTTTTCCAGCCCGAACACGTAGTCGAGGTGGTCGACATGTTCGATGAAATGCTGGGCGGGCGACCCGGATCCTTCGCCGAACGGCCGTTCTGCGTGGCCAACAACACATTCGTCGTGCCGCCGCTTCGCTATGCCGAGGACGCCGTGCGTTCCATGGTCGCCCAGGTCCAAACCGGCATGCCCATCAACCTTCTGTCGGCCGGGCAGGCCGGCGCTACGTCGCCCGCCGCGCTAGCCGGGTCGCTCGCCCAGGCCCTCGCTGAATGCCTGTCAGCGCTTACGTGCGTGAACCTGCTCAACCCGGGCCATCCATGCGTGATGGGCCTGTGGCCGTTCGTGTCCGACCTCCGCACCGGTGCCATGACCGGTGGCTCCGGCGAGGAGGCAGTTCTCAACGCGGCAGCGGCCCAGATGGCCAACTGGCTGGGCCTTCCCTCCGGCGTGGCCGCCGGGATGGCCGACTCAAAGGTTCCCGACAACCAGGCCGGCCACGAGAAGGGTCTGACCGTGGCCCTCGCCGGGCACGCAGGCGCCAACCTCGTCTACGAATCAGCGGGGATGCTGGCCAGCCTTCTGGCCTGCTCGTACGAGGCCCTGGTCATCGACAACGACATGCTGGGCGCCGTCAACCGGACCGTCCGCGGCATTGAGGTCACCCCCGACACCCTCTCGATCGAGACCATCAAGTCAGTCATATTCGGCGCCGGCCACTTCCTCGGCCAGGACCAGACTCTGTCGCTGATGCAAAGCGAGTACATCTATCCGGAGGTCGGCGACCGGCTGAGCCCAGCCGACTGGTTCGACGCCGGAGCCACCTCAGTTGACGAACGGGCTCGGCTCCGGGTGCACGAGATACTCGGTTCACACTTCCCGTCGCACGTGTCGCCCGACTTGGACGCCCGGGTCCGCGACCGGTTCGACATCAGGCTCCCGGTCGGAGCGCTCACCACATCGACCCGCTGGGGCTGAGGCGATCGGTGGCGACTCGCTCCGGACCTCGGTCAAATCAGCCCGCCGAAGCAGCGAGGTGCCCGGCTGGGCCATCCGGATCCACCAGCCCAGCCAACGACGCCCATCGCACAGTGGCATCCGGCATGCCGGCAGCGCCCGGGGCCACCTGGTACCGACCAAACCGGACCACCAACTCCGCAACCGTCAGACCGAACACCGAGTAGTTCGACGCCTCGGACTCCAGGCCCCGACCGTCCGGCCACAGGCCCATATCCCCTAGACCGTCCACCAGGTCCTGACGGGCGAAGAATCCGACCGTCTCCAGCCATGGGCTCCCCGGTACAAACAAATCCTCGAGGCCCAACTCGTCACCCATCTGCAGGTCAACCAGCACCGAATCCACCCGATCGTCTACACCGGCCGCGCCCGACCACTCGATCCGGAACTCGTACACCACGCTGACCAACCGGTCGTCCAGGAGGTAGACCTTGCCCGACCCCCGAAGCGAGTCGCCACCGATCACCTCACCTGAATCCTCGCCTGACCCCTCACCAGACCGTTCGGACATGGCCGCTACGAACTCGGCCCGCATCGCCTCGGTCGGACGCCGGAGCGCCACATTCACCGGGTGGTCCAGTTCCAGCCCATCTAGTTGCGGGTAGCTCAGGTTGTATGACCCCGCCCCACCGACCGTCCCGGCCATCGAATCCACGTACACCGAACCGTGCGCCGCTCCCGAAGCAAACCCGCCGTCATTGGCACTACCACCGGATTCAAGGATCGTTCCCTCAGGCAGCGAACTGGTCGGTTCGGGCTCCGGCTCCTCGACAACCGGCGCCTCGGTCGGTTCCGGCGTATGCCCGATGCCGTTGGCCACCATCTCGCGACCATCAGCAGCTGCACAACCGACTAGCAACAGCGTCCCCATCAATACGGCCAACACGCCGGTCCACATGCGGACCCTCCCGCAGGTCATCGCATCCACCATCGCCGCGCCCCGACGGCAGTCCCCGGACCGACCCAATCGGTTGGCTCAGACAGCGGCAGGGAGCACCGGAAGATCACGCACGGGAGGGTAGTCAGGCGGCGCCGGACAACTTGAACAAGCCATTCCGTGGGCGACCTGTCGGAAACCCGCTCGTCGCTAACATCGACCTATGGTCATCCGTCGGAACTCCAAGCGAGTCAAGTCCCATCGGGGTCGGCGACCCGTCGCCCAGACCGTGGCCAACGGACCCGGCGCCGACCAGACCCTCCTTGATTTAGTCAACGGTCTCCGCGAGATCGCCGAACGCGTCGACGTCCTGGAGCACCGGTTCGACGCCCTTGGCACCTCGGCCGCCATCGACCCCGACGGCGAGGACGTCATGGACCTCCGACTCCACGTGGCCCGGCTGTTCGCCGAGGTATCCCGGGTCACCGTCGGTCTCGAGGCCCGTATCGCCGAGGTGGCCGGCCATGCCGGCGTGGCAATGGCCGGCGACCCGGTCAGTGCCACCCTGTCTACGGTGGGCCTGCCCATCACCACTCCGGCATTGGCCGGCGACGAGACCTTCGAGGACCTCACCGCCGACTCCCCGGCTCGGGCCCGGGGTGCCAACTCCCCCTCGGGCACGTCCACAGCCCGCCGCACCAGCGGCTGGCAACCCGCCGACTGACCCCGGCAGGACTCGGTCAGATCTCACCGGCTGACCTACTCACCCAGCGGGGATGAGCCGGCCGGGATGAACTAGCGAGACGGACCCAATTCGAACTAGCCGGCCAAGTCCTCCACCAGATCCTGCATCCGGGCCTGAATGCGCCCGAACTCGGCCCAGTCGGCCGGATCCTCCGACAACGCAGCCGCCGACGCCGCCTGCAGGCGAGCCAACTCGGCCACCAGATCAGCCAGGTTGTCAGGCACCGATGATCCCGTCCCGATGCTGCTGTCCGACGAGGACCCGCTCCCCGAAGCAGCATCGCCCGACGAGCCCGATCCCGTTCCCGTGGCATCGGTGGCGGTGTCGGCGCTAACCCCAGTCGAGATGCCCCGAAACAGATCGCCTAGCGATGCGCCGGTCAGCTCCTCGAGAGCCTCCTGCAACGAATCGGCCATCACAACCTGCTCGCCGACGGCCACGATGACCCGTTCCAGTTCCGGCACCGTGCTATCGCCCTCGGCCTGCACGTACAGCGGCCGGACGTAGAGAATCGAATCCTCGATGGGTACCAGCAACAGCTCGCCGAACAACACCGACGACCCACGCTGGCTCAAGAGGGTCTGGAGACTGGCCACCGCTTCGTCGTTCCGTATCCGTTCCTCGGCCAACGCCGGGCCGTCGAAATTCGACGACGGCGGCCGGTAGACGACCAGCTCGCCCAGTCGATCCCCGTCGCTGCGACCCACCAGGTAAGCAGCCAGCTCTTTGCGGGCGTCGTCCTCGTCCAACGGCACGTACGCCCGCATGATGACGAACTCGGCGTCTTCAGACGACCCTGCATCGTAAACCCCGTCACCGCTGGCGTCATCGCCCTCCGGCAGCGACACCATGGTCCGGTACGGCGCCATCCTCCGGTGGCGGGTCCCAACCTGAAATCCCTGTTCATCGACCAGCATCACGTTGGCCGCACCCTCTCCGGTCCGGCCGGGATCCTGAGAGACCGCCCACTCGGAAGCCCGCTGGTAGAAGTTCTCGGTGTCGTCAACGTGGTAGGCACCCCAGATCTCGGACTGGAGTCGGAACAAGTCCTCGGCGTACCGCAGGTGGGCCACCAAACTCGCCGGCATCTCCGAGAGCGGCGTGAAGAGTCCGTCGAAGGCCGACGAGAACGCCGCCACCAGCGGGTCGGTCTCATCGACCACGTACAACACGACCTCGCCGGTGAACGCATCCACCGTGGCCTTCACCGAGTTCCGGACGTAGTTAAGGCCGTGACGCAGCCCACTCGACTTCGGTAGCTCGCCCACCGACGCCGGCTGCGAATACGGGTAGCGGTCGGTCGTCGTGTACCCGTCGACCACGTAGTAGATCCGACCATCGGCCAGCACCGGGTACGGGTCGGCATCGAAGTGCAGGAAGGGCGCCAGCTTCTCGACCCGGCTCCGGATGTCACGTACGTAAAACACCCGTGACTCGTCGGTGATGAAGTTCGAGATCAGTGGCTCCAGTTGGCCGAACCGCAGGGCGAACGCCACACGCCGCACTATCGAACCCATCCCCACGCCACCGTCGCCGCCAATGTCGGCATAACGGACAGCCTGCGTCTCCTGATTCTCATCGGTGAAGTCGACCTCGTCTCGGGTCGCACCGACCACCGCGTAGCCACCCAGACCCTCGCCCATGTACAACTGCGGCCGGTCCAGGACCACGTCCACCGTCGGGTCGATCGACACCGGCAAGTCGCCGACCAGGAAGTCCGGGTCGCCCGAGCCCTTGACTCGACTCACCGGCGCCATGGCCACGCCATAGCCGTGCGTGAACGCCACGTGCTGATTTTCCCACGATCGGGTCTCGTTCAACTCCAGCTCACGGGTACCGAGCAGCACCTGGGTGGTCTCGCCGTCGATCGTGTACCGATCAGTGTCCATCTCGTCGGCGAAGGTGTAGAACTCGCGCTCTCCCTGAAGCCGGTCGAAGGTCCCCTGCACCACGAGGGGATCCAGCGTCCGGATGTTTCGCACCGTGCCCGGATTGGCCCGCAGGTCAGCCGCCGTAACCCGGTTATCGAAGTCGGTGAGTTGCACCTCGATCATGGCGTCTAGGCCGTAGGCCGCACGGGTCGCCGTGATGTTGCGCTCGATGTACGGCGCTTCCTTCTCGGACTCCGCAGGCTCCACCCGGAGGTTCTGGATGACCGCCGGATAGATGTTCCCCATGATCAGGGCCACGAAGGCCCACAGGCCGACGGCCAGCGTGGGCAGCACCCAACCGCGCCGCCTGATGTTCACGATGAGTAACGCCACGGCGAACAGCGAGATGAGGATCAGCAGGTTGATGGCCGGCAGTTGGGCCTTCACGTCGGTATAGGTTGCGCCGGTCACCGCGCCGCGGTCCGACGTGGTCAACTCGAACCGGGCCAACCAGTAGTCGGCGGCCCGCACCAGGGCGACAAGTCCCAGCAACACCGAGAGGTGGGCCTTGACCGCAGGCTGCACCCGCTCACCGGTCGTCTGGAGGCGGATCCCGCCGTTGATGTAGTGAAACAGCGTGGTGACGACCAGCGTCACGATCAGCGTGGCGAACACCCACCCGACCACGAACGACAAGAACGGCAAACGGAACACGTAGAAGCCGATGTCGCGCCCGAACTGGGCGTCGACCACACCGAAGTCCACCCCGTTGGTGAACAGCAGCCACTCCTCCCACCGGCCGCTCACCCCGAACCCGGCGATCAATGCGAATAGGCCCGACAGCACGAAACGCACCAACCAACGACGCCGACCGACGATCAGGTGGTAGTTCCGCAGAAGGTCCTCTTCCGGACCCGGCGGACGGATGGGCGGTGCGAGGCGGTCAGCGACCGTGAGGTTGGTGAACAGGATCCCGAAGAACAAGGCGGTGAACAGGGCCACTAGCACCACCTGGGCGCCGAATACCGATACGAACACTCCCTCGTGTCCAAGGGCGTCGAACCAGAGGTAGTCGGTCCAGAAGCCGGCGATTCCCCGCAGCGACAGCATGAGGATGAAGAACGTCGACACCACCACGCCAGCGATCACCCGGATCTTCATGGAGCCTCCAGACCGGCGACGGACCCGGGGGAAGGGACGTGGACCTGGCGGCGGGGCGTCTTCTGGGCGCATGGACTCAGCCTACGGCCGATGACCCGTCAGCCAGTCGGGAGTCGGAGGTTCTGGGTCTGACCACCGTGTCGAGCCAGCGCGGCCAACGCGTCGTCGAGTGTGGCCACCCCTTCGACCGGCATGTCCCCTGCGTGCTGTCGAGCCTGGTCGGCCTCAGACGTCGGCACCAGGAACAGATCCATTCCCCCGTCGCGGGCCGCCACCACCTTCTGGACGATTCCGCCTATCGAACCGACCACGCCAGTCGGGTCGATGGTGCCCGTGGTAGCCACCTGCAGCCCACCGGTCAACTCACCGGGCGTAATCAGGTCCAAGATCGACAGTGTGAGGGCCAGCCCAGCCGAGTTTCCGCCCACGCTGCCAGTGTTGACCAGCACATCGATCGGCAGATCCTCGACGTCCTCCCACCGAGTTTGGGGCGCCACGCCCATGAACCCCACCGTCTGGTCGTCATCACGGGCCCCCAACACGACCGACACCGTTCGTGACGCCCCACCCCGGACCGGCTCCACCTCGAGATCGACGACGTCGCCCGGACCACGGTCCCGGATGGCCTCCACGAGGTCCATGGCCCTCAGCACCGGTGCGCCGTCCACGGTCAAAATCACGTCGTCGATGGTCAACAGACCGGTCGACGGTCCACCTACCTCGGCCAGCCCCACGCCGGTGGCCCGAAATGGATCCACCCCGAGGTACCGCAGCGCCACGGCGACCGCCGTGGACTTTGAGACACGCATCAACTGCATATTGAACGTCCGGTTCTCGTCCCGGGACCGACCGCCGAGAACACGGTCCTCTTCGATCAGCGTCAACGACGGCTTCATCCGGGCTTCGAGCCACTCCCAACCGTTGACCGTGGCGTCTTGGCGGACCGTCGTGAAGTGGATCTCGCCGGTGGCGTTGAACCGCTGACCCGTGGTGATCATCACCTTGGTACTCAGCGGCTGGACCGACCCGGGCCGGAACACGAAGTAGGGGACCCGAACGAACGTGGCCAGCAGCGCGGCGGCCACGAGCAGCAAGACGATGGCTCCCCGGAGTGGGTGGGACGGCGGAGACGGCGGGTCGTCCGCCAGTAGGTTCTCCTCCATGGACGCCCAGCCTGCCATGGTGCCGACCAGCAACCGCATCGGGTCTACGGGCCGACACGTGGATGAACCCCGATGAGCCGCCGATCCTTTCTGAACCGATCCCTGCCGCCCACCGGCGACCTGGAATACGCCGTGGACCGACCGTGGAGCCCCGGCGCCCGTCTCGGCATCTGGTTCCATCCGCCCCATCGAGTGGCGACCGGCCGGCGGGCGCGGATCCGCTGGTGGCACCGCGTCCGCTCCGTCGTCCTACTGGCCTTCTTCGTCGTATTTGGAGGCATCGCTCTGGCCACCGTCGTCGGTGTGGGGATCTTCCTTTCGGGTTTCCTCATCGAGCGGGCCATCGGCTGAGAAGCCGCCCCGGTGACCAACCCCAACGCGAACAACGAATCTGACCCCGACGGGCATCCCGGCGAGAATCCTGCGCCGCCCATCAATCGGCACGTCCATCCTGATCCGCCTCCCACGCCGGAGGTGGCCGAGCGTCGCCGACATGCCGTGCTGGCTGGGCACACCGGCGACGTCGAAACGGCCCGCTCCCTTCGTCTCGACCCCGAGCCGGTGGTTCGCGCCGCCGCCCTCGGCGCCCTGGCCCGCGCCGGTGGGCTCACCGACGACGAGTTGGCCGGCGGGCTCACCGACACCAACGCTGCGGTTCGCAGACGCGCCCTGGAGATCCTCGGTGCCCCCGAAGAGCCAGTGAGCAAGTCGGCCGGCGCCCCATCTGGGTCATTGGCCGATCTGCTGGCCCGCCTGCTGGCTGACCTGCTGAGCGATCACGACCCCACAGTGGTAGAGGTGGCCTGCTGGGCGGCCGGCGAACACCCCGGCAGCGCCAACGTGCTGGTCAGACCTCTGGTGGCGGTGGCCGGTACCGGATCGGGCCCCGAGGCCGAACGACCCGGCCATCCTGACCACCTATGCCGGGAGGCAGCGGTGGCCGCCCTCGGCGCCCTCGGTCACGAAGCTGGACGGGAATCGGTCCTGGCCGGACTCACCCAGAAGGCCACCATCCGCCGCCGGGCGGTGCTGGCCCTGGCCGCTTTCGAAGGCGACGATATCGAAGCCGCTCTGGCCGAGGCACTGGACGACCGGGACTGGCAGGTCCGCCAAGCTGCCGAGGACCTCCTAGGTGTGGATCCCGGTCCCGGCTAGCGCCGGCCTTCCATGAACATCACCCGCATGGCCTCGAACGACTCGATGCAGTGGCCGGCACCCAGCACGACGCATTCCATGGGAGTCTCGACCTTCACCACCGGTACGCCCGCATCCTCGGCGATCCGTACGTCAAGTCCCCGTAGCAGACTCCCCCCGCCCACCAGGCAGATCCCGTGGGCCAACAGGTCCTGAGCCAGCTCCGGTGGAGCCTGGGCCAGGCACTGAACCACCGACTCGACCATGGCGGCCACCGGCTCCTCGATGGCCCGACGGATCTCCAGCGGGGTTAGCACCACCGTCTTGGGGAGGCCGCTCATGAGCTCCCGTCCCTTGACCTCCGCCCGGCCCTCCTCGGGCGTTGGCGCCGCCGAACCGATCGTCCACTTGATCTCCTCGGCGGTGCGCTCGCCGATGGCCAGTCCGTACTCCCGACGCACGTACGCCTGGATGGCGGCATCGATGTCAAACGACCCGACCCGCACCGCCTCGAGGGCCACCACCCCCCCCAGTGAGAGCAACGCGGATTCCGACGTGCCACCCCCGATGTCGACGACCATGTTCCCGACCGGTTCGGAGATCGGCAGGTTCGCGCCTATCGCAGCGGCCAACGGCTGCTCGATCAACTGGGCGTCGGTGGCGCCGGCCCGACGCGCTGCGTCGGTGACCGCACGCCGCTCTACAGCGGTGATGGCCGACGGGACGCAGATCAGGACCTTCGGCCGGTTAAACCGGCTCACCCCAACCCGTTCCAACAGCAGGCGAACCATCCGCTGGGTCACCTCAAAGTCGGTGATGGCCCCCTTGCGGAGTGGCCGCTGGGCCACCACGTGCTCCGGTGTGCGGCCGATCATGTGCCACGCCTCGTCGCCCATGGCAAGCACCTCGCTGGTGCGCTCGTTAATGGCGATCACCGATGGCTCAGCCAGCACCACCCCCTCACCTCGGGCATAGACCAGGGTGTTGGCCGTGCCTAGGTCGATGGCCAGGTCCCGTGCCATGAGGTCAGCGCCTCTCTGATCCGGTGTCGGAACCGGATCCGGGCTCTTCGGACGAAGCGTCTCCGAGCACACGGATACCACCGGTCCCAAGGGCACCCGGTCCGCGGGCGGGCGCTCCACCGCCGGGGCCATGCCGAAGGGCCCGCAGATTGGCACGTGCCTGGTTCGGGTCCTCAACGGCCTTCTTCGGACGGCTGAACAGCCAGACGACCGCCGAGAGCACGACGGCCAGACTGACCCCACCAGCCAAGAACAGGACTGCTGGATTCACACGGCCTCCTGGGGACTGTCCTGTGGCGCCGAGCCTGGCACCTCGATCACGTGCTGGGCATCCACACCCCAGTGCTCGCCACCGGCCCACGCCTCGCTCTTCCAGATCGGCACAGTTTCCTTGAGCGTGTCGATGCACCACCGGCCGGCGTCGAACGCGGTGTCCCGGTGAGGCGACGACACGGCCACCACCACGGCCGCCTCGCCAATGGCCAACGGTCCGGTCCGGTGGATCAGGGCGATGCGACCCAGGTCAGGCCATCGGTTCCGAGCCTCGCCGGCCAGTCGCCCTAGCCTCGGGACCACCTGAGACTCGTACGCCTCGTATTCCAGTGCGGTGACCTCCGGGCGCCCCTCGGCATGGTCCCGGGCGTCACCACGGAACACCACGACGGCCCCACAGTCGTGTCGCCCGATCCAACCGGTTACTTCGTCGACGGGTAGTGGGCCGTCCGTCAACGCCACCCAGGTCTCGTCGTCCGGACCGTCCACTAGATCGGGGACAACACCCGGACCGGCCCCAGAGGGACGGCCATCAGAAGGGGTCTCACCGGCCATCGGTCGCATCGTAGGGTGCCCGACCCGACCCCCGGGGGCGGCGGATCAGACGCACTATTAACCGGCCCAGGATGAGCACCAGAACCCCAGCTACGGCCAGTGAGACCTGCTGGCGAGCCTGGGCGTCCATGCGGTCCAGCAGGCCCGGTTCGTGGCCGGCCACGTAGGCCTCCTCGTTGGAATGGGTGGGTACCCAGCCGAGATTCCGGAGACGGTCGTTGGCCACCACCCACGGGTGAACCGAGTAGGGGAACACCCCCGGGGGGGCCGGAGACAACCCGGCCTTCCATAAAGCCCGGGTCACCAGGGCAGCTACCGGACCGGGCAGACGTAGCCGGGGACCGGGACCACCAAGCTCGGCCATGACCTCCACGCCGATCCATCCGTCGGGCGCCACGTTCAACGGTCCGTTGTAACGGGCCTGCACGGCACACACCGCGGCGGACGCTAGGTCGTCGGAATGCAGAAACTGCCCCAACGGCTCGCCCTCGTCGCTACGGATGGATGCCGCGGCGCCGACGACGGTGGCCAGGCCGCCCGGACGCTCCTCGGCGACAGTCACCGCTGCACGCAGCACGGTCAACGCACGGTCGTCTGACTCGGCGGCCCACGCTCCAGCCAGCTCCTCCATCCGGGCCCTATGCACGGCGAAGGCAAAATCCGGGCACGGTCGTACCGGAGCGTCCTCGGTCAGCGGCACCGGGTTGTCGGGCCACGCTCCGTAGACCATGGCCGAAGAGCGGACGACAAGATGAGTCACCCCGGCATCGGACGCCGCAGCCAGTAACCGTTCCACGACCGCCAGGCGGTCGCGGCCCTCGTCGGTGTCCTGATCACCAGCAGTCACCCCGGCCGCCAGGTGAACCACTACCTCGACGTCGGCCAACTGTGAACGCAGGTCAGTGACCGCCAGGTCGACCGTACGTAGTTCTATTTCGGGCGCTGGCGCAGTGCTCGACCGTCGATCCAAGCCGATGACCTCGTGCCCGGCCGCGGCCAGGCCTACACAGAGCTGCCGTCCGACCGCACCGGTCGATCCGGTGACCACGACCCGGCTCATCGGGAACGGCCGGTACTCATAGGGAGCGGCAAGTCCGCCGGGTGGCGGATCGCGGGTAGTCGGGGGAAGTCACTCCCATAGAGTGCCCTCGTGAGCCCCGAGGATCCACCAGAGGACCCGTTCGCCGCCTTCACCCAGGCGTTCGGCAGCATGTTTCCCGGAATGGATGCGGGGATGCCTTCAGGTACCGGCCTTCCCGGAATGGGCCAGGCCGGCGCCGATCCGGCCCGCCAGATCGCCATGGCCATCGCGTCAGAAGGGGCCAGCGAGCCGAACGTCGACCCGATGGTCCGCATGGAGTACGAGTCCCTACTGCGGGTCGCTGAACTCCAGGTCGCGTCCTGCACCGGCCTCACCGTGGCCCGCTCGGGCGCACTGTCGATCCGACCGGTGACTCGAACCGTCTGGGCATCATCGTCGGTCGACGCCTACCGGCCGTACCTATCCAAGATGGCCCAGTTGCCGACCGATCTGGCTGGTGATCTCGGCGTCGGTTCGGGTCTTGAGATAGACGGTGAGCCGATCGACCCCGATGATCCCCGCGGCGAGCAGACCCTCCAGTGGCTATCGGGCCTCATGGCAGCCATGGCACCAATGATGGCCGGGATGACCACCGGCACGATGGTCGGTCGCCTCGCCCTCCGCAGTCTCGGTACCTACGACCTCCCCATCCCCCGTCCGACCGGCGGATCCGACGCCGACACCCTGCTCATCGTGTCCCCCAACGTCGAGGCGTTCAGCGCCGACTGGAGCCTTCCCGCGGACGACCTTCGGCTTTGGATCTGTCTCCATGAGGTCGCCCATCATGCGGTGCTCGGCGTTCCCCACGTCCGTCACGCCATCGGCGACCTCTTGGCCCGTCACGCCGGGGCGTTCCGAACTGACCCCGCCGAGCTAAGCGACCGACTGGAGCTGGGCCTCGAAGATCTCCCGGGCCTCAACCCTACGAATCCCGATCCGGCTGCCGGAGCCGACGCACTGGCCCGTCTCCAGGATGCGCTGGACCCCGAAGCCGTACTGGGCGCCGTGCGATCTCCTGAACAAGAAGTGCTGCTGCCCCACCTTGAGGCCCTGGTGGCTGTGACGGTCGGAGTAGTCGACCATGTAATGGACACTGTGGGCACCGGACTCATCGGCTCGTACGGCCAGGTGACCGAGGCGCTGCGCCGCCGCCGAGTGACCACGTCCGACGCCGACCGTTTCGTAGAGCGCATCCTCGGCCTGAACCTCACCCAGGAACAGGTCGACCGTGGGTCCGCCTTCGTGACCGGTGTCGTGGAGCGGGCGGGCGAAGATGGACTGGCCCTGCTCTGGACCGAGGCCCGCAACCTCCCCACCCCCTCAGAGGTGGACGCCCCTGGGCTATGGCTGGCCCGCCTTGAACTTCCCGATCCGCCGTCGGACGACTGACCGGTCGGGATCCGGCGCTCAGCCCCCGCCGGGGTCGCCGCGCCGCCAGAAGCCGAACTGACCATCGGGCCGGTCCGGTTCGTCCGGGGTCTCGATGCGTGGAATCGGCGGTGTTGCCAAACCGAACCAAGTGAGCGCCGCAGCGAACAACGCCGCAATGAATAGGTAACCGACCTCGATCGACAGCGGAAGGAACACCGCGAGGAACGCCCCGACGGCCCATGCCAGCTGGAAACGACCCTCGAACTTGGCAAACGACCGACCGTGGTTGGTGCCAGGCGCATCCCGCTGGACCAACGAGTCGAAGGCCAACTTGGCCGTCCCACTGCACATGGCCACCGTGCCGCCGACTAGGACGGCCCCCCAGAGCCCTCCCAACCACACGGCCAGTCCCGACAACGTCACCCCAACGAAGAGCACACCGCGAATGATCCGTTCTTCCAGAAGGCGAGTTCGCAGGACCGGTGAGAACTGGGCGGCGGCGAAGGCTCCCAGCCCGACCGAGGCGAGTACCAGGCCAAAGTGCCAAGCCGGTGCGGGTGCGGCAGCCAGCACGGACTCACCTCGGACCAACCCCGAACCCGCACCAGCCGGTCGGCCGACCGACTCGATCGACACACCGCCACCACCACCTCGGAACTCGAAAGCCAGCAAGAACGATGTGAAGCCGACCACGGCCCGTAGTAGCCCTATGGCCAACGACGCTGTGAGGATCCCGCGCTGGCGAAGCACGGCTCGTTCGCCGGCCGACACCGGCGCGTCGGCCACCAGCACCTTGGGCACCTGGACGGCGGCCACCATTGTCAGGCCGTAGCCGATAACCGCCACCACGGCCGGCGACGACGAGCTGAACAGCAGGGCGATGCCTCCGATTCCTGCGCCCACCATCGAACAGACCGCGCTCAACATGGCCAGTTTGGCGTTGGCCTCGACCAACTCGATGTCGTTGCGGACCAGCGACGGCACCACCGCGCTCTTCGCGATTGAGTACGTCTTCTGCATCACCAGCAGGCCGAAAGCCAACGGAAACAACAACAGCCCATCGATGTGTTCGATCATCTGCCAGGCGATCAGCATCCGGGCCAAGATCGACGTAATGATCATGCCCCGACGACCACCCTTCACCCGATCGACCAACGGGCCCAGGAGTGGGGTGACCACAGCGAACGGTGCGATGGTCAACAGCAGGTAGAGGGCGACCCGCCACCGGGCCGCATCGGGGTCGATGGAGAAGAAGATCGAACCGGCGAGGGCCACGGCCAGCATGGCGTCGGACATGGCGCCCAGGCCGTGGGTACGGCCGAATCGGGTGAACGGACTCACGGGGTGGCCGGGCTCATCGCGGCCTATCCTCACCGCCGATGTCTCGCTCCCACTCGGCGAGAGGCAGGTCCAGACCGAACGCGGACGCCGGGGTGATCGGCGTGACGGCGGCCCAACCCGCACGGATCAGCGCGGTGTCGCTGTCGTCTGGCATCAGTTCCTCGTTGGCCACCAGATCGAGGTCCAGCCCCGTACTGTCACGGCCGGTGATCACCGTCCGTACGCCACCGACGGGGGCGAGTTCGGCAAATCGGACCCCCCGGAGGTCAGCCAACGGAATGTCCGGGGTGTTCACGTTGAGCACGGTCCGGGCCGGTGCATCAACTAGCCACGGCAGGACCACCCGGGCCACCCGGGCGGCGGTCTCCCAGTGGACGTCGCCAGGTGCCCCCGTCGCCCCCGTCTCACCGGTGACCGTGACATCTGCGCTTACCGCCATACCGGATAGGCCAAAACGTTCACCGGCTAGCACGGCACCGATTGTCCCTGAGAAAAGGGTGGACCGGCCGGTGTTCGGCCCACGGTTGATGCCGGCCACTACCAGCCCGGGCGGCGGACCAAAGCCACCTAGATCGGCCAACATCGAGATCAGGGCCGGCGGGGCGCCGACCGAGTAACCGATCAACGGGCCGCCAGTCGGACCAGCCACACCGGGCACCTCCACCCGCCGAACCGAGACGCGATCGGGATCATCGAGTGGGCCCAGGCAGGCCGAGGCACCGCTCCAGTCGGTGGACGGGGCCGCGACCACCGGTTCGTGGCCAGCATCGGCCACCGTCGCGGCGAGCGCGTGCAGGCCCGGTGAGGAGATGCCGTCGTCGTTGGTGACCAGTACACGCACGGTTCGACCCTAGGAGCGGTTCATGATGGACAGACCCGCTTTTAAGCGACCGACTCCCTAGCCACCCGTTCCCGAGCCACTCGAGCCGGTCAGACCCGGGTGTCGTCGGACTCGTCGTGGTAGTCGAGGCGATCCACTGGCATGACCACCGCGGTCACCACGTTCACGCTGTGAGCGGTGATCCGCTTCAGGAACCGGAACAACAGTGCACGTGGCACGGCATGTGACGCCGGGTCGGTGGCGTGCACCAGGTCGGTCACCAGAGCGTCAAACTTGCGACGCATCTCGTCCCCCTGGGCAATGAACGCCCGGGCACGCTCCTCGTCACGAACGGTCAAGATCTCGCCCATGAGAGCGATACGAGAGGAGATCTCGTCACGGAAGCCGAGGATCAGTCCGAGGTCTGCGTCATCGGCGAACGACACGCCCTCCTCGGCCAGGTCAAAGACGTTTTTGTTGTAGTCACCGATCCGCTCGAGATCCTTGATCATGTTCATGAACACGAGCATCTCGGTGGCATCGGCGCCGGCATGGACCGAAAAGTGGACAACCAACTCACGGCGGATCTCCATCTCCGTGATGTTGATCTGGCGATCGGTCCGCCGGACCTCGTCAGCCACTGAGGACACCGACCCTCCGGTGATGGCGTTCATGGCCAGGTCGAACGTATGTCGGGCGTCGTTCACCATCCGCTGGACCTGGGCCTCGATGTGGTCGATACCGCTGTCATCGGGGCGGCGGAAGAAGCTCATGACCATGGGAGGGACTCCTGACGGGTTAGGGGCAACGGTACCAGCGAGGTTTGACCGTGCTTCAGGTCGCGGCCGGATCCCCCTCGGGATGGCGGGCTGACCGTCGAACGGACGCGCACACTCATCGGAGGAGAAGAACGCCGAGAAGGGGGACGACCACGAACATGCCTAGGGCGTAGCCAATGGCCGTGCTTCTTCGCTCCGCGGCGATGTCGGACATACCGGTGGCTAGACGCAACGGCAGGTTCCGTAGGACACGGATCGGGTAGAAGAGCAGGATCCCGCTGAGGTTGAACAGGGTGTGCACGAGGGCCACGGTGACCGCGGCAGGGTTTCCAGTGGCCAGCGAGGCCAGCAACGCTGTCACCGTGGTGCCGACGTTGGCTCCCAGGGTTACCGGATAGATGTTCTCCAACGTCAGAACGCCCGACGCGGCGAGTGGCACCAGCACCGAGGTCGTGATGGACGACGACTGCACAGCAATGGTGATGACCATGCCCAGGACGATGGCCACGATTCCCGAACCGGCCCCGAGAGCCCGGTTGATGGCCGCCTCCACTCGGTCGGCCACCAGCAGCCGCATGTTCTTTGTGATGTAGCCCAGCGCCACGAAGATGCAGGCCAGACCGATGACGATCATCAGCCCGCCTTTCCAGTTTCCGTGGGCACCCAGGTCGTCGAGGACGTCCTTGACCAGGCTGGCCGGCTTCTTGACCGCAGCCTTCAGCGGGCTGTCGAAAGCCGCCCCGGAACTGCCCAGCACACGCTCGGTGATCCATTCCGCTGTCTCGGACAGGTAGCCGGTGGCCAGCTCGATGGGCAGGAAGATGGCCACCGCGAGGATGTTGAAGAAGTCGTGCACGGTGGCCGCCGCGAAGGCCCGCCGGAACTCCTGGTCGCGCCGGACATGGCCGAGCGAGGCCACCGTGTTGGTAACCGTGGTCCCCAGATTGGCACCCATGATCATCGGCACGGCCTCGTCGGGGCCTACCACCCCAGACGCCACCAACCCAACGATCACCGACGTCGACACCGATGACGACTGGACTAGGACAGTAGCCAGCAGACCGACGAAGAGGCCGGCGAGGGGATTGGACACCCCCTCGAACAGGCCGTCCACAAAGCCCTTGCCCATGATCTTGAAGCCGCCACTGAGCAGCTCGACCCCGGTCAGGAAAAGGTACAGCAGCGCCAGGACGAGGAAGCCCCGCAAGAGGGTCACCATCTCGCGTTGCTGGTCAGACAATGGCCGCAACGAAGGCGGACCCTGCGACGGGGAACCGTGGTTCGGGGAAGACGTGTCAGGAGCCACCGGGGCCGAACCCTAGAAGACCGGCCCGGCCATCGCGCCCTTTACGGGGGTTTTCGGTCCGATGTGAGAGAACTCTCCCTGCAGGCACACCTGCATGGGCGGAGCGACCACTCTCCGGGTCGCCCCCACGGAGAGCACGCAAGCAGAAAGCAGAGCACCGAGAACCATGAGCACCCAGTTGCTGGAATTCAATCCCATCAGTCCCCTAGCCGAATCACCCACGGCAGAAGGAGCGGCGTCGACCTGGATGGCGCGCGGCGCCTGCGCCCAGAGCAACCCGAACGTTTTCTTCCCCCACGACGGTGTAGGCGTGGAGATCGCCAAGGCGATCTGCGCCGACTGCCGTGCAACCAGCCCCTGTCTGGAGTACGCGCTGGCCAATCGGATCGAGCACGGGGTCTGGGGTGGCTGCTCGGAGCGCCAGCGTCGACGCATCCTCCGGGACCGTCGGGCCGCCGCCCGTTCGACCGGTCTGGTGGCCGTGGCGGCCTGATTCTTGTTCTGATCCCGGTGCGCTGCCACGAGGCAGCATCCGGCCGATCACGGGGCGTTCCCCTCTCGCCCCGGTGCAGGGCCTCCCTGCGGCAGTGATCCCGACGAGCCAATCGTCGGGGTTGCTGTCGTTTTGGCCACAGCCGGCGAACCAGAATGGAGCCGATGTCAGAAGCCGAAGCTCAGGCTGAGGCCTGGCTCTCTTCTTCCTCGTAGCCGAGGTCCCAGGAAATGAGCACGTTCTCGCGCTCGGCGTCGCGGTTGATTCGTTCCCGGTTGCGTCGGAACTGCGGATCGTGGGGCGGCAGCAACATCAGCCGGGCCTGCACACGATCACGGAACAATTCGATCATCTGCGGATCACCGAAACTGGACCGGACCTCCCAGTGGGGGGCTGACGGACCGAGGTAGACGACGTTCACGTCGCCGACTGGCGGCTGGGGTGGGAGATCGTCGGGGAAGGTGCTCATGGGCGGGGAGTGTACCGGTGGCCCACCGGGGCTTGGCTGGGGTCGGCAGTTCGGGACGCCACGTGGGGCGCCTACTCCTGGTCCTTCTCCGGTTGGGCCTCCGACTGTTTGTCGGCTTCTGCCTGACCCTCGGCGAGCCCCCGCTGGAGCTCCTTCTGGGCCTTGCCGAGGTTGCGGGCCAGCTTCGGTATCTGGTTCCCACCGAATAGGACTAGGGCGATGATCGCCACGATGATCAGTTCCTGGGTCCCCAGGAATGCAAGCATGTTCATAGAGCGACTCTACCTACCGGTCCGGCTACTGGCCCGGTCACCCGATTGCCCGGTCACTCTGACGCTCGGTGTCGGCCCCGGGGGACGATTCTCAGACGGCCTCAGCGGTCCGGGCGGCAGCCTGCCGTTCGAGGGCCCGCTGGCGACGGATGCGGCGACGTTCCCGCTCGCTCATGCCACCCCAGATACCAAACTTCTCGCCGTTGGCCAGCGCATACTCCAAGCAGTCCTCCTGCACGATGCAGCCCCGGCACACCTCCTTGGCTTCTCGCGTACTCGCCCCACGCTCGGGAAAGAACAGGTCGGGATCCACACCGAGACAGTTCGACGAATCCTTCCAATCGGTATCCAGGTCGGGCTTTGCGATGATCCCCATGTTGCTGATCCGCCTTTCACCGGTCGATCGACCGGTCGTTCCGGTCACTGGGGCCAGTCTCGGTCCCCCAGAACCCCCCGAAGGGTTCCGTCCATGGAATTACACCACTGTGATTCCCCGAATTGCAAGGAAAATCTGGGATTTCCCAATCAATTCAACATCGGGATCGAACTGTCCGACGCTGTTCCACAAAGTCCACCAGTACGTCCCCGAACAGCAAGCACCAGTCGACCAGCCCGTAACGTCATCGGTACCATCCATCGTGCCTCGTCGGGCGCGCCCTACACAGACCCGGAAGTGACAATGCCCATCAACCCAGACGCCGTTGGATCAGTCGGCGAACCGACCGAGATCTCCTGGACCTCCAAGCAGAGCCTGCTGTACTCCCTCGGTATCGGTGCCGGCGTGGCCGACCCGACTGGCTTCGAACTGGAGTTCACGACCGAGAACTCCGATGGGATCAACCAGCGGTCCTTTCCGACCCAGGGTGTGGTCATGGGCGGAGGCGGAACCCCCGACTTCGGTAGCTTCAACCCGGTCTTCCTGCTACACGCTGAACAGTCCATCACCTGTCACCGGGAGATTCCCGCCGAGGGCACCGGCATCGCCACCGGGAAGATCGGCCCGATCTGGGACAAAGGCAAGGCGGCGCTCGTCTACCTCGAGACCGACGTGACCGACTCCGATGGCAAACCACTGTGGTCGACCAGCGCCGGGCTCTTTCTGGGCGGCGAGGGCGGCTGGGGCGGGGACCGTGGCCCGTCAGCCGACTGGGCGGCGCCGGACCGTGGTGCCGACCATGTCGTCTCCTACGCCACCCGGGCCGACCAGGCCCTGCTGTACCGCCTCAACGGCGACCGCAACCCGCTGCACTCCGACCCGACGTTCGCCTCGGCCGCCGGCTTCGACAAGCCGATCCTCCACGGCTTGTGCACCTATGGATTCACCGGCAGGGCACTGCTCCACGCGACATGTGGTTCGGACCCGGGTCGATTCGGCGGCATGGGCGGCCGATTCAAGTCGCCGGTCATGCCCGGCGAGGTACTCGACGTCCATGTGTGGGAGGTCGACGACACCACCGTCCTCTTCCAGACCCGGGTCGGCGACCGCGTGGTCTTCGACTCCGGTGTGATGGAACGCCGCCCCTAGACAACCCACGGTTCCACGGCGATGAGCCAACCGGACTTTCTATGGGGGGTGACCGACTCGTCCCTGTCGGTCGAGGGGGTGGCACCGACCGCCGACTGGTCGCGCTGGGAACGAGACGGACGAGTACCGACCTCAGGTGACGGAGCCGGGTTCGCCATCGACCACGCCGACGACCTCCGGCTGACCGCCGCACTGGGATTTACCGACGTCCGCATCACCGTCGAGTGGGCCCGACTCGAACCCCGACCGGGGGTGGTCGACACCGACGCGCTGGACCAGGCCCGGGAGGTCTTGACTGCCGCCGTCGAGGCAAAGCTACGACCATGGGTCACGTTGGTCCACGGGACGCTCCCCGGGTGGTTCGCTGACGACGAGCGAGGGTTCGCCGAGCCAGCGAGCCGAAGCAGCTGGTGGGCCCGCCACGTCGATCGCACCGCCGAGGCCCTCGAGGATCTGGCCGCCGGCTGGGTCCCCATCGAGGACCCCATCGGATCAGCCTTCCGGGGCCACCTGCTAGGTATCCGCCCCCCCGGTAGGACCAACCCCGAGGCGGCCCAGGTCGCTATCGAGGGCGCACTCGAAGCAACCTTCGAAGCGTGGCGCCTCCTGCAGAGCGGTGACGCTCCGGTCATGGGCGTATTCGGCGCGCCGTCAGTGTTCGCCACGTCCCCCGAGGGAACCATCGGTGGGGACCGGGTCAGGAGTCAGGCCGGGCAGCAGGCTCTGGACCTGGCCCGTGACCAGACCCTCCACTGGGAGCAGGTGCTCTGGGATCCGTGGCTGCGGGCCCTGAGCGACGGTGAGATGGCCTGGCCTTGGCGCTCTCCGGTGGACCGGCCGGAGTTGGCCAACGCCTTCGACCTGGTGGGCGTGGTCGGGGACCATCCGGTCGCCCTGGATGGCAACGGGACCACGTGGCCCTACCCGGCAGGTGCCCGGGTCGACGCCACCGGTGGAGCGCCCCTCCCCGAGGAACTCGGCGTGGCCCTCCGGAGGATCCACGACCGGCTCGATGAGCAGAAACTCGTAGTCGCCGGATGGGGCGTGTCCACGACCGACGATGACTGGCGCAACGAGTTGCTGCGCGACGTCGTCGCCCAGGTTGAGTCGGCGGCGGTCGACGGGATACCGGTCGTGGGCTTGTTCCACGACGCGCTCCTCGACGGTTACTCCACCGCAGGCTGGGGGCCGGTCCCGGGCTTTGCCGGGCCCCGCGGGCTAGTGACCAGGAATCGACGGCTCAAGGAGAGCGGACGCTGGCTCTCCGAGCACATCACCGGCCGACCACCGGCCGGCTCCCTGTCCTAGCGGCTGGCTTGCTCCTGAGCAGGTTCCTCGGGACCCGTCCTTTCCGCCACCGCCGGAGCATGGCGGCACCATAGGCAGCGCGCCTTGATCAGGATCCTGCCGGGCGTAGCGTCTGGACATGGTGCATCGGAGCATGGACGCGCCCGGGGCCCTGCCCGGACCATGGCGGGCTATCGAGGCCGACGAAATGCTGCGGCGCGATTTCCCCCTCGAGGACCTCGACGACGGTGACTGGCCCGAGGTCACGGTGCCCGGTGCATGGCGAAGCACCCCGGCCTTCGCCGACGCCGACGGGCCACTCCTTTACCGCACCCGATTTTCCACCCAACCCCCGGACCTAGATCGGCGAACGTTCTTGGAGTTAGCCGGGGTCACCTTCCAGGGGGACGTGTGGTTGGACGGTTCGTACCTCGGCCCCACCGAAGGCTCGTTCACCCCCCACCTCCTCGAAGTGACTGAACTAGTCCGGGCCCGCTCCGACCACCTGCTGGCCGTGGAGGCCACCTGCCCACCGGTCGGGAACCCGGACGAGAAACGCACCCTCACCGGGACGACCCAGGGCGGCCGGGGCATCGCCCCGTGGAACCCCGGTGGGATCGGACGCCCGGTTCGGCTGCGAGAGACCGGGCCGGTCCCCCTGCTTCACGTCCGGGTGGTGTGTACCCGCGCCACCGAGTCCGTCGCCACCCTGACGTTTCGCGCCGTGGTCCACACCGATCGGCCCCGGGCCGCGGTGTTCCACACCCGGGTCCTAGGCGTCGACCACCGCTACCGTCAGTCGTTGGCCGGCGGCGAAAACCGGGTCGAGTGGTCGATCCGTATTCCGCGCCCACCATTGTGGTGGCCCGCCGAAATGGGCGACCAGCCACTACACGACGTGGAGCTCGAGGTGGCCACCGAAGACGGTCGGGTCAGTGACCGGGTGGTGCGACGCACCGGCTTCCGGTCAGTCCAGATGCACAACCACGTGTGGTCGATAAACGGGGAACGGATCTTCCTCCGAGGGGCCATCGTCCCTCCGCTGGACCGAGACCTGTCTCGAGTGACCGACGACTCGGCGATGGCCGACGTGGCACTGGCCAGCAACGCCGGACTCAATCTGCTCCGCCTGATCGGCCATGTGTCGGCCACCGAGCTGTACGACGAAGCCGACCGGGCCGGGATGCTGGTGTGGCAGGACCTTCCACTGACCGGCGGCTACCACCGGGGGGTCCGTGGCCAGGCGGCCCGTCAGGCCCGCGACGTGGTCGACCTACTGGGCCACCACCCGTCGGTGATCGTCTGGTGTGGCCACGACGCCCCCGATCCCGTGGACCGAACCCGGGCCGTTCCACGCCAGATGGACCAGCAGCTCCCCACATGGAATCGAACGGTGCTGGACCGCACGGTTCGCCGCTCTCTCGATCAGGCCGATCCTTCTCGCCCGGTGATCAGCCACTCCGGGGTGCTGCCCAACCCGCCTCGGGTCGACGACGCGACCGGCCACCTCTGGTTCGGGTGGTATAGCGGACGGCGGGGAGACCTCGCCGGATACATGGACCGGGTACGTCGGGCCGGTCGATTCGTATCGGCCTTCGGTGCCCAGTCCGTACCGGTGGATTCTCCAGCCCTAAACGATGGGACGCTGAATCCCGGATCGTGGCCCATTATCGACTCTGACCGACTGGCCGGCTTCGGAGCCGAGGTCGATGTGCTGGTACGCCGCGTTCCCCCTGCCAATTGGGCGGGGCCCGAACAATGGGCGGCCGATACCCGTCAACTCCAGGACCGCCTACTGCGGATTCAGATCGAGGCCCTGCGCCGCCGTAAGTATCAGCCCACCGGAGGATTCACGCTGGACCGACTCCTCGACGGAGCACCGGCCATCTCCGGATCGCTGGTCGACCACCTTCGGAACCCCAAGCCGGCCTACGCCACGGTGACCGCGGCATGTGCTCCGACCATCGTGGTGGCCGATCCACCGTTGGAGTCCATTGCCCCCCGTTCCACCATGACAGTCCAGGTGGTGGTCGTCCATGACGGTCGGCTCCCTGTCGAACGCTGTCGGGTGGACGCCCGGCTCCGGATCGGCTCCGAGGGTCCGGTCATCGAACGATCGTGGGGTGGCGCCCTCGAAGCCGACTCGGTGACCCTGATCGGAACCCTCGAGGTGTCCCTCGGTGACGCTACCGGAGCCGTCTCCCTCGAGTTAGACCTGACCGTCGACGGAACAAGCCTCGCCGCCAACCGCTACGAGGGTCGGATCGGCGCTGACTGAGCCGGAGACGGAGGTGATTGAGTCGGAGGTCGAGGCGACCCGGACCCCTGTTGGCGATTGGGCATCTGAAGTGGCGATCGGCTCAGAGGTGGCTATCCCCAGCGCGCTACTCTCACCTCTGCGAACGCCTCACCCCGTCGCACCGGGGCCATCGCACGAGGAGGGAACCATGGCCCAAACCACTGAGCAGCGCTACCGCGTAACGCCGGTCCGACCGCGGGGCCGCCAGTGGCCCTTCCCTCTGAACCTTTACCAGAGCGCGGTGGGTCGCAAGTGGGTCATGGCCCTCACCGGAATCGGCCTCATCGGGTTCGTGCTGGTCCACATGATCGGCAACCTCCACCTGTATGAGGGCCCAGCCCGGATGCACGAGTACGCCGAGTCGCTACGGACTCTGGGCGGGGGCCTGGTGCCCAAGGGCACTGTCCTGTGGCTGATGCGGGCGGGCCTGCTCACCATGTTCGTCCTGCACTTGCACTCGGCCATCACCCTTAGTCGGATGAGCGGCAACGCCAGCGAGAAGGCCAGCATGATCAGCGGAGCCAAGAAGTACGAGGGTGGGCGGGACCACATTGCCGCCACCTTCGCCAGCCGCACCATGCGCTGGACCGGCCCGATCATCGCCCTGTTCATCCTCTACCACCTGGCCGATCTGACCTGGGGCTGGTGGCTGGGCGACGACTTTGTGGCCGGCGATCCGTACCACAATGTGGCGACGTCACTTGGGGCCCTGCCGGTGGCCATCCTCTACGTGGTGGCCAACATGGCGTTGGCGTGGCACATCTACCACGGGGCCTGGTCGATGTTCCAGAGCCTCGGCGTGAATAACCCCCGTTACAACCACCTGCGACGCACGTTGGCCACCAGCTTGGCCGGGCTGATCCTCGTCGGAAACCTGAGCTTTCCGATCCTCACCCAAGCCGGCCTCGTCGACGATGACGGGCGCCAGTGTCCGGCCGACGCCACATACGTTCTCGAATGTCTGGCCGACCAGGCATCGGACCACTAGGCGACGGAACGGCAGGAGACACCATGAGCAACGCAACCCCGCCTGACCAGGTCACGACGAGCCCGGCCCTGAACAGCAAGATCCCTACCGGCGATGTGGCCGACATGTGGGAGAACCACAAGTTCTCAATGAATCTGGTCAACCCCAACAACAAGCGCAAGTTCGATGTGATCGTCGTCGGTACTGGTTTGGCCGGTGCGTCGGCAGCTGCCTCGCTCGGCGAGTTGGGGTACCGGGTGAAGGCCTTTACCTTCCACGACAGCCCTCGACGTGCCCACTCGATCGCCGCACAGGGCGGCATCAACGCGGCGAAGAACTACCCAAACGACGGCGACTCGGTCCACCGACTGTTCTATGACACCGTCAAAGGTGGCGACTACCGCTCCCGGGAGGCCAATGTCCACCGGCTGGCCGAGGTCTCGGTCAATATCATCGACCAGGCCACCGCCCAGGGCGTACCGTTCGCCCGCGACTACGGCGGCCTGCTCGACAACCGCTCGTTCGGTGGCGCCCAGGTGTCTCGGACCTTCTACGCCCGTGGCCAGACCGGGCAGCAACTACTCATCGGCGCCTACTCGGCCCTGATGCGCCAGGTGGCCGCCGGGACCGTCGAACTACACAGCCGCGCCGAACTACTCGACGTCGTCAAGAAGGATGGTCGGGCGTGCGGCATCGTCACCCGTGACCTCGTCTCCGGCGAGGTCACGCCCCACTCGGCGCACGCCGTGGTACTGGCTACCGGGGGCTACGGCAACGTCTACTTTCTGTCCACCAACGCGATGATGTGCAATGTCACGGCGGCCTGGCGGGCCCACAAGAAGGGCGCCTTCTTCGCCAACCCCTGCTACACACAGATCCACCCAACCTGCATACCGGTCAGCGACGACTTCCAGTCCAAGCTCACCCTGATGTCCGAATCGCTGCGCAACGACGGTCGCATCTGGGTACCCGATGCAAACGACGACGCACGCATGGCCGCCGAGATCCCCGAGGCTGAACGCGACTACTACCTGGAACGCAAGTACCCAGCCTTTGGCAACCTGGTACCACGTGACGTGGCGTCGCGTAATGCCAAGACTGTGTGTGATGAGGGCCGGGGCGTAGGCCCATTGAAGAACGGCGTATTCCTTGACTTCCAGGCAGCCATCGCCCGTGACGGCGTGGATGCCATCTCCGAGAAGTACGGGAACCTGTTCGACATGTACCACCGGATTACCGGTGAGAACCCATACGAGCAGCCGATGCGGATCTACCCGGCCATCCACTACACGATGGGTGGCCTGTGGGTGGACTACCACCTGATGACCTCGGTGCCTGGCCTGTACTCGATCGGTGAGTCCAACTTCTCGGACCACGGCGCCAACCGCCTCGGAGCGAGCGCCCTCATGCAGGGCCTGGCTGACGGCTACTTCGTGCTGCCGTACACCATCGGTGACGATCTGGCTGGCCTACTCGGCCAGTCTGCGGTACCTACCAACGACCCTGTGTTCACCGAGGCGATCGCCGGTGTGACCGATGAGCAGAATCGCTGGCTGTCCGTCAACGGGACGAAGTCGGTCGATTACTACCACCGAGAACTCGGTCGCATCACCTGGGAACACATCGGCATGGGTCGCACCAAAGCCGGCCTCATCCAGGCCCTCTCAGAGATACCGGCCCTGCGCGACGAGTTCCACTCCAACGTACGGGTACTGGGCAGCGCAGAGACTCTCAACCAGTCCCTCGAGAAGGCCGGCCGGGTGGCCGACTTCTTCGACCTAGCTGAACTCATGGCTCGAGACGCCCTGGAGCGGGAGGAGTCATGCGGCGGCCACTTCCGCGAAGAACACCAGACGGCCGAGGGTGAGGCCCAACGCGACGACGAAAACTTCGCCCACGTAGCGGCCTGGGAGTGGAACGGCGAGGGCACGGCTCAGACCCGCCACCGCGAAGAACTGACCTTCGAGAACGTGGCGCTGGCACAGCGCTCCTACAAGTAGGCCCGGGCCAGAGAGGAACAGGGGAAACCAACATGTCTTCAGGGCCAGTTTCTTCAGAGCACGGCACCATTATCAACGTCACCCTCAAGGTGTGGCGGCAGGACGGGCCAGACGACGCCGGTCGCTTCGACGTGCACCAACAGGCCATCAGTACCGATGCCTCCTTCCTCGAGATGCTCGACCAGCTCAACGAACAGCTCAACGATGCCGGCAACGAGCCAGTGGCCTTCGAGAGCGACTGCCGTGAAGGCATCTGCGGCACGTGTGGCGTGATGATCAACGGGCGGGCGCATGGTCCGCAGAAAGCCACGGCCACCTGCCAGTTGCACATGCGGGAGTTTCGCGACGGCGACGAGATCGTCATCGAACCGTTCCGGGCGGCCGGCTTCCCGGTGCTGCGCGATCTGGCGGTCGACCGTTCACCGCTGGACCGCATCATTGAGGCCGGCGGCTACATCTCGGTCAACACGGGGGCGGCTTCTGACGCCAACCTCACCCCCGTGCCCAAGGTGGCCGCTGACATGGCGTTCGACGCCGCGGCATGCATCGGTTGTGGGGCCTGCGTGGCGGCGTGCCCGAACTCGGCCGCCCAGTTGTTTACCTCGGCCAAGATCGGCCACCTCGGACTCCTACCCCAAGGCCAGGCCGAGCGGTGGAGTCGGACCGAGGCCATGGTCGAAACCATGGAGGAGTTCTTCGGCTCGTGCACCAACCACGGTGAGTGCTCCGAGGCGTGCCCGAAGGAGATCTCGCTGGACTTCATTGCCTTCATGAACCGTGACTACATGAAGGCCAAGGTCAAGAACCGAGCGCTGGCCGGCCAACGCTGACCCGGCACCGGGGATCGGATCATGTCCGCCTCCCTGCAAGGTCGGCTTCCCCCCCCTCGACCATCCGTACCTGGCCGACACCATCAACGTGGCGCCCGACGAGCGCTATCCGGTGCTGGTCCGTTCCGACGAACTCGGTGTCTGGGTATGGCACTGCCAAATCCTCAGCCATGTGGATTGGAATGACGGGATGTTCGGCATGGTCACCGGGGTGATCTTCTAGGAGGCCTGGGTTACAACCCATCTCCAGAATCGATCATGCATCCGGTTGACAGAAGCATGCTCCGGCGCGACGGTTGACGTGCCACCCGATTCCGCGACCATCCCGACGCTCCACCGACCGGGGCACCGGGCATACGGCGGATCTGGAGGTGGACGGACACGGCAGCAACCACGAGTGAAGGGGAGGAGATCACATGCAACCTGAACCCTCCCCCTCGTCGATCCCGACCCCAACGATCGCCCCGTTCGGGGCATCGACGGGCCCGCCCTGCCGATCACCGCCCAACGGGTGAGTTCGAGGCCCGCCGAACGAGTTGGTCCCCTCACGCTCTCTCGACCAGAGCCCTACTGGGCCACGGAGAACGTTGACGCGCGACGGCTCGAAACCGGGCCCGGCGATGGCGGCGTCCTTCCACCCGCCGGAAGGGCGTCGCCTTCGCGTTCAGGCTCAACTAGCCCGGTTCAGATGTATCCGGAGACGCGACAACAGTTCGGGCACCAAGCCGTCAGGTAGCTCGTGGCCGAGTTCCTCGACCAGCCAGAGCTCGGCACCCCGGATCCCGTCGGCGAGCGCCAGAGCATGCTCGACGCTGAACACCGGATCGGCCGTGCCGTGCACGACCAACGTGGGTCGCTCGATCCCATCCAGACGATCCAGACGCGACGGCGAAGCACTGACGGCCACACCGTGGCCGGACTCCGGGTACCAGCAGCGATCCACCTCGGCCACCGCTATCTGGAGCCGATCGGTGGTTGGCACCGGGTGACGAGACCCGGCGAACCACTCGCCCTGCTCCACAATCCACGCCGCCCGGGCCGCTCCGGTCTCGGGAGGCTCGGCGAACAACCTCTCGGTCATCCGATCCACCAACCAGTCGGCGGCCATCGGAAGCCGATCGTCACCCAGGCCCGGGGTCGAACAGACCAGGGTCAGGGTGGCCACCCGGTCGGCATGGTCTAGCGCCAGCAACTGGCCGACCATGCCACCCATGGATCGACCGATCACGTGGGCCCGGTCAATCCCGTGGGCATCCATCACGGTCAGTGCATCATTGGCCAGGTCGTCCAGGGTGTAGCCGACATTCGTCGGGACCTTGGTTGACAGGCCGCTGTCACGATGGTCGTAGCGGACCACCCGGTGGCCGAGGGCCGTCAGGGGCTCGATGAGCGCCGGCGTCCAACTGGTGCAGTGGGCATCAGCTCCCGCCACCAGCAGGATCGGTAGGGCTTCCGTCTCCCCATCACGGTCGACGGCACCAGCACCGAGACCCGTCGACTCGAAGCATTCCGAGAAAATCTCGACGGCAAACGACGTCGGTTCAGTCACGACGTCGAGGGTACCGGTGACCTCCGGGGGCGGGGCTAGCGTCGTCGCCGTGTCCCACCGCCACCCTGTGAAGGTTCGTTTCTACGAACTCGACCCCTACGGCCACCTGAACCACAGCGTCTACGTGCAGTTGTTCGAAACCGGACGGGTTGAGCTGCTGGACGAGGCCGGTCTGGGCCTCCAAGGCTTAGAAGGCGAGGGCTACCGCTTTGTGGTTACCCAGATCGCCACGAGGTTCCTGGCCTCTGCGATGGGCGGTGACACTCTGATCGTGGAGACCGAGGTGCTGGAGATCCGACGTGCCTCGTCACGATGGGGGCAGCGGATTCTGCGGGCTGATCTCGAAACCGGGACCGAACACCTGCTAGCCACCCAGGAGGTGGTCGCCGCGGTCACTGGGAGCAACGGTCGACCCACCCGCCTACCAGCGACCATGGCTGACCGCCTCAGTCCGTATCTGGTCGCCGACACGACGCCTACGACATGACCGGCCAGGACAGCGGGGCCGGCCACCGCGAGAGCACCGGCCAGCAACGCTCTCCCGGGTTGCGGGAGGCGATGGGGATGGTCGGGAGGGGTGCGGCCATGGGAGCAGCTGACGTGGTGCCCGGGGTCTCGGGCGGCACCATCGCCCTGCTCACAGGTATCTACGACCGCCTTATCGGCAGCCTCGGAGATGGCGCCCGAGGACTCGGCCGCCTCGTCCGAGGCGACCTACGGGGGGCCGTCCTCCAACTGCGCCGCCTCAACTGGACGTTCATCATCCCGCTGCTGGTCGGCCTGCTGGGTGCCGTGGCGCTGCTCGCCGGAGTGGTCGAGGGTGCCCTCATCGATCACCCGGAGCCCATGGCCGGCCTGTTCCTCGGGCTGGTGACCGCCTCGGTGATGGTCGCCCAGCGAGAGGTGGCATGGACCGTCTGGCGCCTAGTCGTCACGGGGATCGTCGGCCTCACCCTGTTCGTGGCCCTCGGATGGCAGGGCCCCCCGGTGACCGATCCATCGGCGCTCGCCCTGTTTGCTTCGGGCGCTGTGGCCATCTGCGCCATGGTCTTGCCCGGAATATCCGGATCGTTCCTCCTGCTCATGCTGGGCATGTACGCCACTGTGATTGACATCGTCGACGAGCGGATGCTGGCCGACGCGGCGATCTTCGGAGCCGGAGCAGTGGTTGGCCTCTCCTGCTTCTCCACGGTGCTGTCGCGTCTGCTCGACGAGCGGGCAGACGACGTGCTGGCCGTCATGGTGGGCCTGCTCATCGGCTCTGGCCGGGTGTTATGGCCATGGCCCCACGGTGTGGGGGTCGTGAGTCGCCACGCCGATGACGCTGTCGGAGGTGCCGGGCTGGGTTGGCCCGATACGGCTGGTGGACTGGCGGTACCAGTCCTGCTGGCCGGTCTGGCCGTGGTCGTGGTGCTGGGCGTGGAACGTCTGGCTCGTCGGTGAAGTAACCCCTGGCCGGACACCGGGTTCACTCGTAGGGGGGGAAGGGATCGGTGTCGGGATCACTGTCCGGCGGATCACCGTCGGCGGTTACCAACGGGTAGAGATCGTCGGGCGTGTCGCGCGGACACGTCCAGTCGATCTCGTCGGCCACCCCGGCCAACTCGGCGAAGGGTCGTAGAAAGGTGAAGTAGACGTAGGCCCCACAGGCGATCCGCTGGTCCCGCTCCATGGCCACGATGTCGCGGTAGTGCTGCTTCTGAGCCGCCCGGCAAGCCGCTGCCACCCGGTCGAGATCGTCATCGGTCAGCGGTCGGAGGGATCCATCCGATCCCCCATCAGGCCCCACCCCGTCAGTAGTCCACAGGCCGAAGCCCACCAGATGGTCCAGATAGTCCTCCGGCGACGACACCGTGGTGCCATAGTCGGTAATCGACACGTCAACGTCTTCGTCCAGCACGAGGGCAGCCGTCAGGTTGGAGAACGGAACGGCGTCGGCCACGCCGGACCACGCGAAGTCGCTGCGTCCCAGTCGGAAGTAGTCGCGTACTACCAGCGTTCGTCCGTCACCCAGGGGGTACGGCCCGGTGTCGCCGTGCCCCACCCGGGTGTCGAAGTAGAGGAGGAACAGGTGGTTGATAATGGTGGCGTTGGCCCGGCGGATCCGGTCCCGACGCTCGTGATCGACCGGCGTCGTCCCGGCGGTCAGGGCCTTGACCGTCCCGACGTCCATCACGTCCAGACGGTCGCCCACCTCCGCCGCGTGGAGGTGGGCGCCACCGCGGTAAGCCTGCGAGGTCCGGGCCCAAAAATCCAGCACCATGTCGGCTCGGGCCAGACCGGCCGAGCCGGCGTCGATCGTCGGCTCGACCATGTTCATGACGTTGCGGCCGATGAGGAAGAAGTTGGCAACTCCCCACAGGAACACCGAGTCGGCCTGGCAGCCGGGCCGGCGTGCCATAGCCCCAATCTCCTCGGGGGCGCGGGCAGCGGTGATGACCTCTACAGCCGACGGATACCGCAGGAAGGCCTCGATACACGAGACCGTTACATACTGGGTGACCGGAATGAGCTGGGATGAATACGCCGTGCGCTCGGCCACCAGGCGCTGGGTGACCGGATTGATGGCCCGGATCCGACCGTTGACCCGGTCACGCACAGACGTGTCGATCTCGGGTTCGCTCACGGGGTCGCAGTCCGGACCACACCGTCGACGCCCGCCCCGTCCAACTCCACCACGGTGTCGTTCGCCAGCTCAGCCGCGCCCTCGGGTTCTCCCTCGGAGACACCCACGGTGTCGAACTCGAAGGCGATGACCCCGGGGATCCGGTATTCCCGACTGATGATCCCGATATGGCTCCGGATGGTCCCGCCCGTGCACACCACGCCGGTCAACTCGTCGAAGATGGGGCCCAGGAAGGTGGCCCCAGCATCGCGGATCACGGCCACCACGCCCTCCGCCCCCGTCTCACGGTCCATAAGGTCCAGAACGTCCTCGGCGTTCTCGAGGCGAAGCCACCGACCGCGCACGGTTCCGAAGTCGTAGGTCTTCTGTCCCCGGCCGACTTCCCGCTGCTCCGTCATTGGGACGGGACCGTAGCCGTGACGACCCGACCACCGACACCAGGCCGACCCTTACCCTCCCATCAGGCTGTGGCCCGCTCCTAGGCTCTGACAGATGGCCGAACCGCTCACCGATGCATGGATTGAGGCACTGGCCGACGCGGCCCGCGGACGGACGGTGTCCACCGGTATCACCCTGGTCTTGGAGTACCGGGTGGTTGACGGCCCCGCGTGGCACCTGACGGTGGCCCACGGCGAGATCCGGGTGGATGCCGGCCCGGCCGAAGCACCCGATGTGTCGTTTCAGGCCGAACGGGCCACTGCCCTGGCTATGGCCGACGGATCTCTGGACCCGCTCCGTGCGGTAATCGACGGCGATCTGCTCCTGCACGGTGATCCACGCACACTGGTCGCCAACCGCGATGTGCTCGACGACCTCGGCGACCTGTTCGCCAGCTGTTGAAACGGCAGTCTTCGACCTAGACCAAGCCGAGGCCCCGGACCATCTCGCGCTCGGACTCCAGCTCAGCCACCGAAGCGTCGATCCGGGCACGGGAGAACTCGTTAAGTTCTAGACCCTGCACCACCGACCAGCGGCCATCTATGCACGTGACGGGCAGGCCACATAGCAGCCCCTCGGGCACGCCGTAGCTGCCGTCGGATGGCACACCCATACTCACCCAGTCACCTTCACCGGTGCCCAACACCCAATCGTGTACGTGGTTGATGGCCGCGTTGGCCGCCGACGCTGCGCTCGATGCGCCCCGGGCAGCGATGATGGCTGCCCCGCGTTGCTGCACAGTGGGAATGAACTCGCCCTCTAGCCAAGCCTGGTCGTCGATGACGGTCGCCGCCGACCGGCCGCCCACTTCGCAGTGGAACAGGTCCGGATACTGGGTGGCCGAGTGATTACCCCAGATCGTCATTCGGGACACGTCGGCCACTGGAACGCTCGCCCTCTGAGCTACCTGGGTCATGGCCCGATTGTGGTCCAGACGCATCATGGCGGTGAAGCGTTCATCGGGAACGTCCGGCGCGCTATTCATGGCGATGAGGCAGTTGGTGTTGGCCGGGTTACCGACCACCAGAACCTTCAGGTCGTCGGATGCGTGATCGTTCAGTGCCCGACCTTGCACGGTGAAGATGGCCCCATTGGCCTCGAGTAGATCCTGGCGTTCCATGCCCGCACTCCGGGGGCGGGAGCCGACCAGCAGTGCCACGTCGGCACCCTCGAAGGCGGTACCCGGGTCATCGCTCAGGACCATGCCGGCCAGCAACGGGAAGGCGCAGTCGTCGAGTTCCATGGCTACGCCGTCGAGCGCACCCATGGCCGGTGGGATCTCCAGCATCTGGAGGATGACCGGCTGGTCTGAACCTAGGAGCGCACCACTGGCGATGCGGAAGACGAGGCTGTAGCCAATCTGACCGGCGGCACCGGTGACGGCGACGCGAATGGGTGTGGCACTCATGGTGGGCTCCTATTTCGGGGAGACGGGTTTCTGGGACTACTGGTTACTGGAATGCAAGCGGGGCCTGCTCGCAGGAGGTCACACCCGAGGCTACCGATCGGTTCCCGAGCGGTCCCCACCGCGCCCGGGTGACAGAGGGCTCAGGTTCCAGGGCCGGAGCAGCCGTCAGGCAGCCAATCGGGCGGGAGAAGGAAGACCTCGGCGGGGCGGGTGAAGTGGGCCAGAAACTCCGCCGGCAGCACCGGTCGGCGTCCGTCCTCCGATCGGATCTGGCTGGCGTAGGCGTCGATGCCGGCCCGCTTCCTGTCCAGCAGGTCACTGTCGAGGTCGAACCGGGCAGCCTGCGGGAACGGAATCTGCGGGCCACTGGGATCGTCCCAGTTCCATGACCAGACCGGAAACGAAATCAGTTTTACGCCGGCGTCGGCGGCCACGATGGCAGCCACCCGCCCGCACACGTCGTGATCCGGATGGCCGTCGCTAGGCCACGGCGCCAGACAGACGGAGGCTCCATCCAGCAGCGGTACTAGACCTGCAGCGAGGGCGGCGCCCCAGGCGTCAGCATCCCCGTGGGCACCGAAGTCGGGTAGCGACAGCCTCGTTCGGGTGGGCTCGATCCCCGCGGCCACGTAGGCCGCTGCAGTTTCGGCTAGACGTCGCTCCACTAGGTCGCGCCGACCGGCATCGGACAGATGCGGATGGGACAGCTCGCCGTCGGTAGCGGCCAGCACCCGGATCTCTGTACCGGCGTCGGACGCCGCAGCCAGCGTGGCGCCAGCGGCCAGCAACTCGTCGTCGGGATGGGGGGCCACCAGCACGATCGGACCGTCCGGTGGCCAGGGGTCAATTTCCGGCAGGCGAGCCACCACGTCGTCCCAGTCGGTGGCCCTGCGACCGGCCACCGGATCGAGCGGTGCCACCATCAGGACAGTTGCCGGGTGCCGCCCAGCCATGAGGCGTACAGGCCGGCGTAGACCCCACCCCGCTCCACCAGTTCGGTGTGGGGTCCGGACTCGACGATCCGACCATCATCGAACACCAGTACCAAATCAGAACGCTCGGCGGTCGACAACCGGTGGGCCACACTGACCGTGGTTCGCCCGGCGGCCAGCCGCTCCATGGCCCGCTCCAACGTCGTCTCGGTCTCCGGATCCACCGCCGAGGTCGCCTCGTCGAGCACCAGCAGGCCGGGGTCGGCTAGCTGCGCCCTCGCCAGGGCCACCAACTGGCGCTCACCGACCGACAACCCCTCGCCCCGTTCACCCACCCGGGTGTCGATCCCGTCCACCAGACCGGACACCCAAGCGGTCAGTCCGAGGGCCTCGACCGCGTCGATCACGTCGGCATCGGTGGCGCCCACCCGTCCGTACCGGATGTTCTGGGCGACCGACGTGTCGAACAAGAAGCCGTCCTGAGGAACCATCCGAATAGAGCGACGGCGATCCTCCGGCGAAGCGTCCCGGAGGTCCACCCCACCGACGCGCATCCGGCCTCCGGTGGGGTCGGCCAGACGGGTCAGCAGGCGGGCGAAGGTGGTCTTTCCTGATCCGGTCTCGCCCACCACGGCCACCGACGCGCCGGCGGCCAGATCGACGTCGATCCCGTGGAGCACCGGACCACCGGTCCGGTAGCGGAACTCGACTGCCTCGGCCCGCACGGCCAGTGCCCCAACGGGCAGCGGCAGTGGTGTGGACGGATCGATCAGGTCCACCTCGGTGTCAAGCACATCGAGGATCTTCCACCAGCCGGCCAACGCCGTCTGGGTCTGGTCGAGCACTTCTCCAAGCTCGCTGATTGGCGCCACCAGCAGGTTGCACAGGAAGATGAAAGCCACCAACTGGCCTGAGCTCACACCCCACGCATCGCCCCACCACACGCCGGCGCCGATAACCGCGGCAATAGCCGTCACCCCGAATACGTCGCTCAACGGCAGGATCAGCGAGAAGTACCGGGCGGCCTTCATCTGCTGGTCGAACTGGGAGTCAATGGCCGCTCGAACCCGACCCCGCATGGACTCGCGATGGCCGTAGGCCCGAACCACCTCGACCCCGTGGACCGACTCAGAAACGATCCCAAGGGTGTCTGATACCCGGGTCCGAAGATCCTCGTACGCCACCAGTTGACGGGACTGCATCCACCGCAGGATGGGCAGCAGCGGAAGGTGCAGCACCAGGACCACCACAGTCAGCTGCCACGAGTAGACCGCCATGATGATCAGCACGGTGACTATCTGGACCGAGTCGATAATCCAGGCAATGGCCCCCCACTGGGCGAACTGGGTGAGCGTCTCCACGTCGCTGGTCACCCGGGCGGTGAGCACACCCTTCCGTGATGTCGTGTGCTCGGCCAGGCTCAACCGGTGGAGGTGTTCAAACGTGCGGACCCGGAGGCCCAGCAGGACGTTCTCGGCGGTGCGGACGAGACGAAAGTAGGTCACCTTCCCCAACTGAATGCTGGCCACCACCAGCACCGTGGCCCCAACACAGAGCGCCACCGCTCGACCCATGTGTATGCCGTCGTTGGTGATCGACAGGTCCATCACGGCCTGAATGAGCAGCGGTACCAGAAGTTTTCCTCCGGCCACTGACATCGCCATGGCCACCGTCTGGGGAAGGCCCACCCGCAGTTCGGGCGAGGCCGCCATGCCGCGGCGCAGCACCGATAGGGCACTCACCCCCTCGATGCGACGGGGATCAGCGTCGCTCACCGGGGCTCCCCGATCGGTCTAGACCCAGTCGGGCCCACCGAACCAGTCGCCACCGAAACCCCGCCCGCTAGTTCGTAGGCCCTAGCCAGAGCCGCATAGCCCTCCACCTCGAGGAGTTCCTCGTGGGTTCCCGAAGTAGCGATCCGACCGCCGTCGAGGAACAGCACCCGGTCGGCCAACCGAATGGTGGCCAGACGATGGGCCACCACTAGGAGGGTGGGACGCGCCAGTGGGGAGCCCGCCACTAGCCGATCCGACTCGTGATCGGTGGGGCGACGCAGTGTGTTCAGGATCCCCGCCTCGACCACCGGGTCGATGGCCGACGTGGCATCGTCCAGCACCAGCACGGCGGGGCGTCGGAGCAGGGCCCGGGCAATAGCCAGACGTTGCCGCTGGCCACCAGACAGGGTCACTCCCCGCTCACCGACCACGGTGTCCAGTCCCTCGGTAAGGCCGGCCACGAAATCAGTGGCCGCCGCGACGTCCAGGGCAGCAGCCAACTCCTCGTCGCCTACATCGCGACCCAGCGTCAGGTTCGCCCGAACCGTGTCAGCGAACAGGAATGTCTCCTGGAGGACGGTGGCCACCGAGACGGCCACCCCCTCGGGACCCAGTGTGGTGGTCGCCTTAGCTCCAATGCGGACCTCGCCGCTACTTGGGGGTACCAGGCCGGCCAGCAGAGCCACCACCGTGCTCTTTCCCGAGCCCGTGGCGCCGACGAGGGCCACCGACTCGCCGGGCTCTAGTCGCAGGTCGAGGTCACGGAGCACCTCGAGACCGTCGGGATGGGTGAAGGCCACGGCCTCGAACTCGACGACAACCGGTCCTGCGTCATGTCGGGCGGAACCCGTGCTGGCCTCGGGCCGGGGCTCGATCGCCTCGGCCAGCACCCCGTCGATCCGATCCATAGCCACCACGGACCGGGGCATCTCCTGGAACAGGAACCCCAGGATCTCCATGGGCAGGGTCAGGATGCTGAACAACGACATGGCCCGGACCACCTCGCCAATGGTCACCGAGCCGCTGTCGACCAACCACACCCCCACCAGCAGCAGGACGATGATCCCGATCTGGGGCAGCGAATAGTAGAGGGGGGCGTATCTCGAGCGGAGCCTGCCAACCGCCAGACGGTGGTTCCGGAGGTCATTGGCCGCATCGGAGAATCGGTCCACCTCGGCGGCCTCCCGACCCAACGTCTTGACGATCAGAACGCCATCCAAGCTCTCGTGGGCAATGCCTGACAAGACGCCAACGGCCTCCTGTCCGGCGGCGGCCGGAGCCTCCACCTTCCGGGTGAATCGCCGATTCAGAAGAGTCAACGTGGGAAACATCACCACGGCCACCAAAGCGAACCACGGGTGAACAACCAGGAGGCTGACGAGGGATGCCACAGCCAGCACGATCACCGACAACGAGAAGGCCAACGGCTTGAGCATCGAGGTCGCTACCTCCACGTCGGCATCGGCGTGGGCCAGCAACTGGCCAGCGGGCCGAGCCCGGTGGAAGGCCAGGGGCACATCCAGGAACCGGTCGGTGACCGCCTCACGCCACGTGCGCTGGGTACTCACGGTGGCCAGCATGTTGAACCAGCGGCGAACCATGATCGACAGGGCCCTGACCACCCCGACAGCTACCACCACGGCCACAGCGATCAGCAGCGAGCGTCGCGACACGCCGTCGTCATCCAGCCCAGGGACGATCACCTCGTCGGTGATCCGACCGATCACCACCGTGAAGCCCACCACGGCTAGGGCGAACACGTTGGCCCCCATGATGGCCGCCGCATGGGACCACGGATGCAGACGCAGTGACCGCCAGATCAGCCGTCCTCCGCGACGCACCACACTCTCGGGCACGAGGTGCCCGGGTCGCGTACTCAGAGCCGGTCGACGACGGCCGAGGCGAACTCCGAGCACTTCACCTCGGTCGCACCGTCCATCAGGCGGGCGAAGTCGTAGGTCACGACCTTGTCGGTCACTGCCGACTCCACGGCTCGAACGATGTCATCGGCCGCATCCTGCCACCCGATGTGTTCGAACATGAGCACGCCCGACAGAAGCACCGATGACGGGTTGACCTTGTCCTGTCCGGCGTACTTGGGCGCCGTGCCGTGGGTGGCCTCGAAGATGCCGTGCCCGGTGACGTAGTTGGCGTTGCCACCCGGGGCAATGCCGATTCCCCCGACCTGCGCGGCCAAGGCATCAGACAGATAGTCGCCGTTGAGGTTCATGGTGGCGATCACGTCGAACTCTGCCGGTCGGGTCAGCACCTGCTGGAGGGCTATGTCGGCAATGGAATCCTGCACGAGGACCCGATCGCCCGGGTCGCCGTCACAGTCGTCCCAGCCCACCGCCACGTCAGAGAACTCCTCGCGGACCAGTTCGTAGCCCCACTTCTGGAAAGCGCCCTCGGTGAATTTCATAATGTTGCCCTTGTGTACCCAGTGGACCCGGGGAAGCCCGCGATCCACCGCGTACTGCAGGGCCGCCCGCTGAAGGCGCTGCGAACCGGTCTTGGAGATCGGCTTGATACCGATGCCTGAATCCTCACGGATCCGCCACCCGAAGGCGTCCTCGAGAAGCTCGCGCAACTTGAGGGCGTCGGGCGTCATGGCCTCGACCTCAAGGCCGGCGTAGATGTCCTCCGTGTTTTCACGGAATATGACCATGTCGACCAGTTCAGGGTGCTTCACCGGCGATGGGACACCCTGGAACCAACGCACCGGGCGGAGGCACACATATAGGTCAAGAATCTGGCGAAGGGCCACGTTCAGACTGCGAAATCCACCGCCGATCGGCGTGGTCAGCGGGCCCTTGATGCCGATCAGGTACTCGGAAAAGATGTCGACCGTCTCCTGGGGAAGCCAGTCACCGGTCTCGTTGTAGGCCTTCTCACCGGCGAGGACCTCCTTCCACTCCACGGTGTGGCCGTGCTTAGCCGCGGCGGCGTCCAATACAAGGCGGGCCGCCGGCCAAATGTCGATGCCGGTGCCGTCGCCTTCGATGAACGGAATGATCGGATCGGTGGGCACCTGCAAAGCGCCGTCGACACCCATGGTGATCTTGTCTGCCATGGTTTGACCCTACCGATTCGAGGCCCCGAGGGACCCGTCTGGTCCGGACGGCGGTCGATGCGTCAGACGGGGTCGCGCTTGGTGCCGAACCGAACCGGCTCGGCCTGAGCCTCAGGCGCGTTCGGCGGCCTCGACAGTGTTGCGAAGGAGCATGGCCACAGTGGTCGGCCCCACGCCACCAAGGCGCGGCGTGATCCACGAGGCGACCTCGCCGACCGACTCGTCGACGTCGGCCAAAAGCTTCTTTCCTTCCCAGGAGATCCCGCCACTCACCACGACCGCACCGGGTTTGACCATCTCGGGCTGGACAAAGGACGGCACGCCTAGGGCGGCCACCACGATGTCGGCCTCACGGGTCAGATCGGCCAGGTCGGGCACCGCCGAGTGCACCACGGTCACTGCGGCGTTGGCCCCCGGTGCCTTGGTGGTCAGGAGCAGAGACAGGGGTCGACCAAGAGTCGGGCCACGCCCGATAACCACCACATGCTTCCCGCTGATCTCGATGTCGTAGTGGACGAACAGGGCCTGAATGCCCGCCGGGGTGCACGGCACGGGGCCGTCCTCCTGGAGGACGAGGCGACCCAGATTGGTGGGGTGCAGGCCGTCGGCGTCCTTGGCCGGATCCATGGCCAACAGGGCGGCGTTGAAGTCGAAACCGTCGGCCACCGGATGCTGGATGATGTAGCCGTGGACCGTCGGATCCTCGTTGAAATTTGCCACCGCCTCGTCGAGGGCCGCCGGAGGGTCGCCGGCCACCACCTGGATGTGGTGGGACGCGATGCCCACCAACTCGCAGGTCTCGTGCTTCTTGCGGACGTAGCCGGCGCTCGCCCCGTCGTCCCCAACGAGGATGGTGCCCAGGCCCGGGGTAATCCCGGCGGCCTTCAGAGCGTCGACCCGGATACGGACGTCGTCGAGGACAGCCTTAGCGACCGGTCCTCCTTCGAGAAGTTGTGCACTCATGGGCGGGAACGCTATCGGCGCCCGCCCGGCCCTTTGCCTGGCGCCGATCAGTGGCGAAAGTGCCGTTCCCCGGTGAAGACCATGGCCATACCCTGTTCGTTCGCCGCCGCGATCACCTCATCGTCACGTATCGACCCGCCGGGCTGGACCACCGCGCTGGCCCCCGCCTCGGCCGCCGCGTCCAGGCCATCACGAAACGGGAAAAAGGCGTCACTGGCGCATGCGCCACCAGCGGCCCGCCCGGCTGCCTTGTCCGCGGCGATCCGTCCGGCATCGCGGCGGTTCTGCTGGCCGGCGCCGATACCCACCGCCCGAAGGCCCTTAGCCAGCACGATGGAGTTGGAGTTGACCCGGGCAGCTACCCGCCAAGCGAAGACCAGATCGGCCCACTCCCCAACTGTGGGTTCTCGCTCGGTCACCACCTGCCACTGGGACGGCTCGGCGACCAGCCGGTCAGCAGTCTGGACCAGCAGACCTCCGTCGATGACCCGTACGTCGAGTTCCGGCCAGGTGGGCGGCTCGGCCTCAAGGATCCGTAGGTTGGCCTTCTGCTGGAGGTGGGCTAGGGCATCGGATTCATAGTCTGGTGCCACCACCACCTCGGTGAACACCGTCGACAGCGACTCGGCCATGGCCAAGGTCACCGGTCGGTTGACGGCCACAATCCCGCCGAACGCCGAGACCGGGTCGCACTCGTGGGCCGCCACGTAGGCCTCGGCGATGTCAACACCGACCGCCGCCCCGCACGGGTTGGCATGCTTGATGACCACCGCCGTCGGCTCGTCGGCACCCGCTGTCACACCAGGATCACCCAGGGCGTGGACCAGACGCCACGCCGCCTCAGTGTCCAACAGGTTCAGATACGACATGGCCTTGCCGCCGTGCACCACCGCGGTATCCCACCATCCCGACGAACCGACTGTGCGGTACCGGGCCCCCACCTGGTGGGGGTTCTCGCCGTAGCGGAGGTCCTGAACGCGCTCCAGCGCCAGATGCATCGACGGCTTGAGCGGATCGGGATCACTGGCACCAGACCCGTCCGCGTCGGGCCTGCCCGAATCCGGTCCGTCGAACCACTGGACGATCGCGGCGTCGTAAGCCGCAGTGTGAGCAAACGCCTCCCGGGCCAGCTGGTGGCGGGTCGCATCCGATAGCGACCCGTCAGCCCGCAGTTCAGCCAACAGACCGTCGTAGTCGGCCGGGTCCACGACCACGCCGACGTGGGCGTGGTTCTTGGCCGCGGCACGGACCATGGTCGGCCCACCGATATCGATCAGTTCGATGTGCGGATCCGACGAGAACGAGTAGAGGTTCCCCACCACCAGGTCGATGGGGGTGATGCCCCGCTCTCGCAGGTCGCGCACGTGGGACGGGTCGGATCGGTCAGCCAGGATCCCTCCGTGGACCATCGGGTGGAGAGTCTTGACCCGCCCACCCAGCATCTCTGTCACCTGGGTGATCTCAGCCACCTCGATCACTGGAATGCCCTCGCCGGCCAGAAGTGATGCCGTCCCGCCACTGGACACCAGTTCCCACCCCAGATCCACCAGGCCACGGGCCAGGTCCACGATGCCCACCTTGTCGTAGACCGAGAGCAGGGCACGACGGGGACTGGGCTTGGTGGCGGGGCTCACGAGGTGGCTCCTTTAGTTGCGGGCTCAGAGGCGGATGCGGATCGAGACTGGACCGATTCGAGCGAGATATCGCCATCGAGGACCGCCCGCAGGGTGTCGACGTACAGGCGACGCTCGACCACCTTGATGCGTTCATGCAGCGAGACCTCGTCGTCGTCGGGACAGACGGGCACCTCCTGCTGGGCGAGAATCGGACCGGCGTCCACCTCGAGGGTGGCAAGGTGGACGGTGCAACCCGTGACCTCTACACCCGCTGCTAGGGCATCACGCACACCGTGCCAGCCCGGGAAGGCCGGCAACAGGGCCGGGTGGGTGTTGAGCACCCGGCCGGCAAAGCGGTCGTGGAAGGGCTGACCAAGGATGGTGCCGAAGCCAGCCATGGCCACCAAGGTCACACCCCGTTCGCCCAGCCAGTCAGCCAGCATGGCTGAATAGCTGTCACGGTCGAAGTCATCGCTGAAGGAGTGGCGGCGGATCACCACCGTCTCGATGTCGTGTCCAGCGGCCCGCGAAACCGCGGTGCACGGTCGATCCGAGACCACGAGGGCCACGGGCAGGCCGGCGTCGACCATGGCATCCAGGATCGAACCGGTACCCGAGACCAGTACCGCCAGCGACATGTTGACGACCGTACCAGCGACAGTTCGGACGGCTTCCGGGCGGTTCGGCTCAGTGGCCCGCTCAGCCACCCATTTCAGAGACGATGTCAGCCATATGTTCGCCAGCCTCGGTGGGGTTCAGACCCACCCGCACACCAGCATCGCGTAGGGCTTCCATCTTGGCGGCCGCTGTGCCCCGTCCACCAGAGACGATGGCACCGGCGTGGCCCATCTTCTTTCCTGCGGGCGCCGTCACGCCGGCCACGTAAGCCGACACGGGCTTGGTCATGTGTTCGGCAATGAACTCGGCGGCCTCCTCCTCGGCAGACCCTCCGATCTCACCGATCATCATCACGGCCTTCGTCTCAGGGTCGGCCTCGAAGGCCCGGAGGCAATCGATGAACGACGTGCCCGGAACGGGATCGCCACCAATGCCCACGCACGTGGTGCAGCCGATGCCCTTCTCCTTGAGTTCGTACAGCGCCTGGTAGGTAAGCGTGCCTGATCGGCTCACGATGCCGACCGGTCCGCCGGGCAGGGCGATGTGGCCGGCGGTGATGCCGATGTTGGCCTGTCCCGGCGAGATGATGCCCGGGCAGTTGGGGCCCAGCATCTGGACACCGGGATGGTCGCGCTTCAGCCGGTTGTAGAACTCGGCCTCGTCGTGGGCCGGTACACCCTCGGTGATGGCCACGATGAACTCCACACCACCCTCGGCAGCCTCCAGCACGGCGTCGCGCACGCCGGGGGCCGGAATGAAGATGCACGAGGCCGTAGCCCCAGTCTCGGCGACCGCCTCGGCGACCGAGGCGTAGATGGGGATGCCATCCACGTCGGTTCCGGCCTTACGGGGATTGGTTCCGGCTACGACCTGCGTGCCGTAGTCACGATTCAACAGGCCGTAATAGCGACCCTGGCTGCCGGTCAGGCCTTGGTAAACGACCTTCGTGTCGACGTCGACGAAGATGCTCATCGGGCACTCCCCTCGTCGTAACCCGCACTGGCCAGACCCACGGCCCGACGGGCCGCCTCAAGCATGGTGGGCGCCATCTGCAGACTGTCGGACAGGTGTGGTTCGAGGATGGCCCGACCCTCGTCGGCGTTGGTGCCGTCCAAGCGGATGACGATCGGGGCGTCGATGTCAACCCGTTCGAGGGCGCCCACAATGCCGTTAGCGACTTCCTCGCCACGGGTGATGCCTCCGAAGATGTTGATGAAGATGGACCGCACGGCCGGGTCGTTGTTGATGACCTCCAGTGCTCCGGCCATGACATCGGCGTTGGCGCCGCCGCCGATGTCCAGGAAGTTCGCCGGGCTGCCGCCCACTTGGTTGACCACGTCGACCGTGGACATGGCCAGGCCGGCACCGTTGGCGATCACGCCTACCGAGCCGTCCAACCCCACGTACTGCAGACCCCGGGCATGAGCCGCCGTCTCGCGTTCGTCGCGGGTCTGGGTCTCGTCGAAGGCCGCGTAGTCCTCGTGGCGGAACGTTGAGTTGGCGTCGAGTGTGACCTTGGCGTCCAGCACGTGGACTCGACCCTCGGGGGTCAGGATCAACGGGTTGATCTCGACCAAGTCGGCGTCACCCTCGACGTAGGCCGTGTAGAGCTGCTGGAGGATGGCCACCGTTCCTTCGAAGGCAGCTTCAGGTAGGGCGGCGGCGATCACCCATTCGCGCGCCGTGGTCTCGTCGAGCCCGTCCACCGGATCTATCCACACCTTTGCGATGGCGTCGGGGTTCTTCTCGGCCACCGTCTCAATCTCCACGCCGCCTTCAGCTGACAGCATGCCAAGGTGCTTCTTGGCTGACCGGTCCAGGGTGAACGAGGCGTAGTACTCCTCGGCTATATCGGACGCCTTCTCAATCCAAACCCGCCCTACCACATGGCCACTGATGTCCAAGCCGAGGATGGACGTGGCGTGGGTACGCACGTCGTCGATTGTTGCGGCGAACTTGACGCCACCGGCCTTTCCCCTCCCGCCGGTGTGGACCTGGGCCTTGACCATGACCGGGGTACCGAGACGTTCGGCCGCAGCCACCGCCTCGTCCACCGTGAAGGCAATCTCACCGTCAGAGACGGGCATGCCGTAGCGGGCAAAGAACTGCTTTCCCTGGTACTCGAACAGATCCACCCGGTCGCCTCCCGACGATTCCAGCCGGCGCGCATCCGCCGACGTCGACCGGTCGATCCTAGGCTCGGGTCCTGATAGCCCTCCCGTTGGGGAGGTGTGACGTCCACCCCAGCCCACTGACTGCCCACCCACCGAAGCTGAGAAGGGAAACCACATCCAGTGACCGTGGCCCGAGGACTCCAGCTCAACATGAAACGGGCCCTGATCGTGACAGCGGTCGGTCTCGCCGGCGCTCTGGGAGCCCTGGTGGTTGTCCTGCAGCTCGCCGGATCGTCGGACGCCATCGAGGTGCAGTTGGGCGACCCCGACTTCCGGGGCATCCACGCTGCCAACCTGGCCGCCGAGATTGCCGACAACGGACCCGTTCCCTTCCCCGACCTGGTGGGCAACGAGCTCCCAATCTGGGTCCATCACCACGGCGATGATCCGACCGTCGGCTGGGTCGCCGTGTCAGCCCGGGTCCCGGGTAGTACCGGATGCCTAGTCCAGTGGGACACCGACGGTGGCGCGACCGGAGACGGTGTGTTCGTGGACAGCTGTGATTCGACGAGTACCTGGCCGGCCGACGGCGCGGGACTGACTCCCCTGGCGTGGACGGTGCTAGCGGGAGAACTCCGCATCGATGTAGCCCGAACCGCAGGAACAAGCCCGTGACTGAACGTCTCTACCTGCGCGACGCGGAGCTCCGGTCATTCGAAGCTGAGGTGGTGGCCGTGGACGGTAATCGGATTGAACTGGACCGCACGGCCTTCTATGCCACCAGCGGAGGCCAGCCGCATGACACCGGCCATCTGGTGTGGGCCACCGGTGCGGCCACCGTCACCGACGTTCGGACCATCGACGGACACCTCCTGCACACGGTGGCCGGTCCGATCCCCACCGTCGGAACCCCGGTGGCTGGCGAGGTGGATGACGAACGACGCCGCCAGATGATGCGTACCCACACCGCAATGCATGTTCTGTGCGGCGTCATGTGGAAGCACTGGAAGCGGGTGGTGACCGGCGGCAACATGGATGCCCTCTCGGGCCGAATGGACTTCGAGGTCGACCAGTTACCCGAGGGGTTTGCGACAGAAGTCGAGTCTCTGTGCAACGCCGAGATCGCTGCGGACCGGCCCATCGAGGTGTCATTCATCGCTCGCGGTGCCGCCGTGCTGGACCGCGAGCTCATCCGCACCAAGGTCAGTCTGGTTCCCGCCTCGGTGACGGAGATCCGGGTAGTGGACATTGTTGGCCTAGACAAGCAGGCCGACGGCGGTACCCATGTGTCATCCACCGGTCAGGTAGGTCGCCTCGAGGTAGTCAAGACCGAGTCAAAGGGGAAGGGCTTCAAGCGGATCCGGTTCGTCCTCCACGACGCCTGACCGACCGTTCCTCACTACTGTCTCCAACGTGGTGCTGTGGCCCCCCTTAACCGGTTGCGGCTCGGTGACCCGGACCGCCGACGTCGAACCCGGCGACCATGTGGCGGGATTAACCGAGAGTGACTGACGTGAGATCCCGGGCCACCACGACCTCGCCCTCATAGCCACCACGTCGGATCTCATCGACAAAAAGTGCCTCGTCTGCCGCCGACGTCGGAGGCGGGATGAGGTGGGTGAGCATCAGGGTCGGCACGTCGAGTTCCTGAGCCTGGCAGCCAATCTCCACAGTGTCGGCGTGGTAGTCGAGAATGAACCTCCGGTGCTCCTCTAGCTTCTGGATCTCGCTGAACCGCATCGCCTCGTAGACCAGCACATCAGCTCCGGCGGCCAGCTCGGCCATCTCGTTGCACACCAGGGTGTCGCCCGAGATCACCACCACCCCGTCTGGCGTCTCGATACGAAAGCCGACAGCCGGGTGCACCGGTTCGTGACGGACCTGACCGGCCACCACCCGGACATCACCGGATCGCCAGACCTCGGTGGGCACTGCCGGGTAGTCGAAGGGCACGGCGTCGACCCGGGGACCTTGCTGGCGCCCGGTGTGGGCTAGGCGCACCTCGAGATCCTCAGACCACCGGTCGGCCAGACCCTCGACGAACCGAACACAGGGGCCCGCCGGCACGACCACCGGAAGGGCCGGCAGGTTCTGGTCGCGGTCCATGACCCATCGGGTCAGCAGCACGTCGTCCAGCCCGACGAGGTGATCGGAATGGTGGTGGGTCAACAGCACGGCGGCGAGCCCACCCGGACTCGTGCCAGCACCCAGCAAACGCATCACCGTGCCCCGACCCGCATCCACCTGGATACGGATCGGATCGCCACCGTCTGAAGGCTCCCAGGCCACCAGAACCCCCGGTCCAGCCCGGTCGGGCGTAGGGATCGGGGTTCCCGTGCCGGTCACTGTCACCGTCGTAGCCATGTTCCCTCCGCCCTCACCGGGTCATGCCGCTCAGGCAGTCCCGCAACCTCCAGCAGCGTGTCATGAAAGGCGACCGATCCGAGCCGTCGGCCAACCGTCGAGTTGGTCTGGGCGTTGACTCCCGGGCCCCACCTTCCGAACAATCCGAAGGTCGGTTCGCCCCTTGGGGTGCCGGGGATCCGGTTCAGCGGAGTGAGTAGCCGATCCGGGTCATGGACCCGGTCGAGGTAACGGTTCACTTTGATGGACAATTCACCTGCCGTGAACGGGTGATCCTCCACGCTCAGCAGCCGCACGACCCGACCACCTTCCAGGACGACCTCCCAAGCACAGGTACCCGGGCAGTCGTGGTGGGAGGCACCGCGTACTACCTCTGAGTAGTCCGCTAGCGCCATCTCCACAGCCTGTCAGAGCGACCCGGTCTTGGCACAGTGCAGATGTGCGATGCTCGGCCTATGGAGACCACCATGGGACGACTTGCCGGCAAGGCCACCTTCATCACCGGCGCGGCGGCCGGCATCGGACGGGAGTCGGCGCTGCTGTTCGCCGCCGAGGGCGCTGCCGTGGCGGTGGTCGACCGGGACAGTGACAGCGCGGCCCACGTGGTAGACGAGATCACCGAGGCAGGGGGTACGGCCGTCGGGCTGACCGCTGACGTGGCCGTCGAAACATCGGTTGCCGCAGCGATCAACGACGCTGAGGAGGCCTTCGGACGCCTTGACGTGGTCTTCAACAACGCCGGGATCATGCTCGCTGCCGACGGCGACGCCCAATCCACCGAGGAGGCCGTCTGGGACCTGACCATGGACGTCAACCTCAAGGGCGTGTGGTTCGGCTGCCGTCACGGCATCCCGGCGCTGCGTCGATCCGGTGGCGGGTCGATCATCAACACAGCCAGCTTCGTGGCCCTGGTGGGAGCCGCCACACCACAGCTGGCGTACACAGCGTCCAAGGGCGGGGTGCTGGCCATGACCCGCGAGCTTGCGGTAACCCACGCTCGGGAAGACATCCGGGTCAATGCCCTGTGTCCGGGACCGTTGCGAACCGAACTGCTGATGTCGTACCTGGACACCGAAGAGATGCGGCAACGTCGCCTTGTGCATGTACCCATGGGCCGCTTCGGCGAGGCGGCCGAGATCGCGGCAGCGGCCCTGTTTCTGGCGTCTGACGAATCGTCGTACGTGACCGGGACCGACTTCTCCGTGGACGGTGGACTGACCGCCGCCTACGTGACGCCCGAATAGTGGACCGGCCCGCCGGGACGCTGGACGTTCAGGACGTTCGTCCGTAGAAGGTCTGCAGGGCCGAATCCGAAAGGGCCACGTCCGGCTGGTCGTTGAACGCGAATACCACCAGCAGGCGGGTCACCGAGCCCTCGGTCGAGGTCACCCGGTGCATGGCGTTGCGTCCCCGGAACAGAACTAGGTCGCCGGGAGCGAAGGCCAGCGTCTCCACGGAATAGTCGCCGTCGAGCACCGCTCCCACCGTGCCAAACGCCATTTCTCCGGCATCGGCGTCGCGCACCCCGGCCACGTACTCGAAGGCTCCACCGGCCTCGGGGGCCTGGAGCAGCATGGTCACGGCAAAGGAGGAGTTGTCGAAGTGCCAGCCCAGCTCACGTCCGTGGGCCGCAAAGTGGACGTTGATCGACGACAGCTCGTCGGCGTACGGATAGACGGCGTCGATACCCAGTACCGCACACAGAAACTCCCGGAAGGAAGGGTCGTCGTAAACGGTCCGTAGCGGGGAGTCGTCCGGAATCTGGTCGTCGGCTATCAGGCCCTTGGACGACACCACCTGACGGTTGAACGGGTGGTCGGCAGCCAGCGCGGGGTCCGGCGGGGTTAGGTACACGTTGTGGGTCGACGCGGCGTAGTACGCCTCGGCCTCCCGGGGCGCTGAGTCAGCCACCACCCTGGCCACTGCCTCGGCGGTGAAGAAGCCTTCGAGCACCAAGGCACCCTCGGCATCCAACACCTGCCGACAACGCTCCCGGTGGTCCGGGTCGTCCAGCAGATGGAACGACCCATCCATCGGAGAGGGGTCGACGGGGATCATTCCAGGTCCACCCCGACGGCCCGGAGCGGCTCGGCCAAAGCATCGGCCGACGGCAAGTCCAGAAGGAGGGCCTGAAGCAGCAGGGTCTCGTTGGGATTGCGAACCAGATCACCAGTGGCCTCGGTGATCCGCTCGGTGGCCGACAGGAACGCCTCGGACCCTGAAGACAGAACCTCTGCGCAGAGGTTCTCTGTCAACAGGCCGACCCGCGCCAGGTAGGCGCGGCTCAGGGTGGCTAGGCCGAAGCGGAGTTCGTCATCGCGGTGCCGTCGGACCTCCCGCTTTTGACGCTCTCCCAGCTCACGGCGACCAGATCCACGGGTACCGAACGCCTCCTCGCGCTCTGTCAGGGCCTCAATCTCCTCTCGATGACGGGCTTCCAACGGCTTTTGGGCAGCGTCGATGAGCTCCCGCAGCTCGGTGACCAGTACGGCCACCGAAGCGCCCGACCCGTCCAACCGATCGGGCACGGAATGCCAGGCATCCCGTCGGCCTAGGAAAGCCGGGTCGGCGGCCAGTAGCCGAGCCCGGGTCACGCTGCCTGCCGCGGCTTCTGCCAACCCGGTGATCCGATCGGCGGACACCCCGTCGGCTAGCAGAGTCTCAGCCACCACGACATCGGGTATCGGGGGTAGGTCGACACGGATACAGCGGGAGGCGATGGTCACGTGCTCGTCAGGCACCTCCTCGGCCAGCAGGACGAACACCGCCGAGGCGGGTGGCTCCTCGATCGTCTTGAGCAGGCTGGCCGCCGCAGACGGTTCGGCAGTGTCAAAGCGGTCAACCACGATGACCTTGTGGGCGGCCTCGATAGGCGACCGCCAGCCCTCCACGGTGATCCGCTCGGCGTCGGCCACCAGCAGTGCCCGGCCCTCAGGCTCCACCAGGATCAGGTCGGGATGGCGCCCGACGGCGGCCAGACCCCGATGTCGATTCCCCTCCTCGGCAGATCCACCCTCCTCAGCTCCAATGGGTGGACCGGCTAACCCGTTCCCAGCAAACAGTGAACCGGCGAAGGCCCTTGCCGCCTCGGCCCGGCCGGCCCCCGGAGGCCCTATCAGCAGGTAGGCGTGGACCGGGTGCTCGGCGGCCCGACGCAGCAGCGCCACCGCCGACTCCTGACCCACGACCGTGGCCCAAAGCGCCGTTTCGTCCAGCAGGGTGGTGACGGCCAATGCACCAGTGCTGGCAGTCACGAATCCCACCGCGGATTCAACCAATCGTCGACCATCGCGGCTACCCGGGCCGCTACCTCGTCGACCGTGCCGTCACCGTCGATGATGACCCAGCGGTCCGGGTCGGCGATCGCCATTGCCCGGTACGCGTCAGCCACCACCCCCTGCAGGTCGTCGCCGGCCTGCTCGATCCTGTCCAACTCCCCTTCGCGGTCTTCACCCAGTCGGCTGCCGGCCACCGGCGCCGCCACCTCGATCAGGACCACCAGATCGGGAGCCAACCCGCCGGTGGCGAACTCGTTTACCTCGGCGACCGACCCGGCACCAAGCCCACGACCATGGCCCTGGTACGCGATCGACGATGCCACGTAGCGATCCGATACCACGTCACGGCCGGCAGCCAGGGCGGGTGCCACCACCAGGTCCACGTGCTGTGCTCGGGCGGCTGCCATCAGTAGGGCCTCGGCCCGATCCACCGGGGCCTCGCCAGCCGGGTCCAGCACCAGATCGCGGATCTGCTCACCCAGCGGCGTTCCCCCGGGTTCTCTGGTGAACAGCGCCCCAAGGCGTTCGGCCAACAACCGGGCCTGGGTGCTCTTGCCCGTGCCGTCCGCCCCCTCGACGGCGATGAACCGACCAATCACGGCACATCCTCCCCGCGGCGAACGCCGGCTTTCAGCGAGCCGACGGCCAGCGCCCCTGACGCCAGGATGATCAGCGAAGCCAACCACAGTGTCAGGCGCACCCCAGGCACATCTATTCCCACGCCGAACAACTCCACGTGGCGGTTCCACAGGACACTAGATAGCCGGTCTAGTAGATCCTCCATGAGCGGCCCGACGACCAGGGCCAGTAGCACACAGCCCCGGACCAGCAGGTAGAAGGTCGAGAAGATTCGGCCTCGCAAGTCGTCGTCCACGTTCTCGTGCAAGAGGGTGAACCCGAGGACGTAGACCGACCCAGCACAGATCCCGATCCCGAACACCATGGCCGTCGACACGTGAACCTGGCTGATCGACGCCGCCAAGGCCAGAAAGATCCCCGCGCCGACCAGGGCCCTGCTGAAGGTACGGGCCTTGTCGAGACGTCGCTGCAGCAGTGAGACAAGTCCGACGCCAGCGGCCACACCCAGACCGAGTGCCGTAATAAGTACGCCCAGACCCGACTTTCCGGCACCCAAGACCTCGTCGGCGTAGATGGCCCCGAGAGGCACCAACATCCCGCCTCCCATGAGGCCGGTGGCTAGACCTATGTTCACGGTGCGGACCACCGGGTTCACGAAAGCGAACCTCCAGCCTTCGCGCAGCTCGGCGATCGGGTGGGACAGGGCGGCCCGGCGACTCTTCGCAGCGTCCTTCTCGGCCCGGGGACGCTTAGGCAGATTCAGTGTCAGAATCAGCCAACCGGTGACCAGGAACGAGAGGGCGTTGGCGTAGAAGGCCAGGCCCATGTCGTCAAGTCGCACGTTGTCGGCCCACGACGAATCAAACAGGGCCGTGGACAGTCGCCCAAACAGGGCCATGAGCAGCGCCCCGAGGGGAAAGGTCCCATAGGCAGCGACCAGCGACAGGGAGTTGGCCGTGGCCAACTGGTCGGCCGGGACCACGTGAGGCACCGATGCCTCCTTGGCAGGACCCCACAGCATGGTGAACGCCTCCAATAAAAGCGAGGCGACGAACAAGCCGACCAGGGTGTCCACGAACGGCAGGGCCAGCATCACCATGGCCCGGCCCACATCACAGGTGACCATGGTGCGCTTGCGGTCCCACCGGTCGACCAGAACGCCGGCTACCGGACCAAAGAAAAACCCGGGAACAATGCGGGCCGCTAGCACCAGACTGAGGGCAGCTCCCTCGTTACCCGAACCCAGCCGGATGGCCAGGATCGAGATAGCTAAAAGTCCCAACCAGTCGCCGGTCGCCGAGACGACCTGGGCCATCCAGAGGCGGAAAAATGCCGGAGTGCCGAACAGGCGGGTACGTAGCGGCGGACGACCCGCCAGCGGCAGGAAGGGAGTGAACTCGTCTCCGGGGCGGGGGTCGCCCGGGTCCCGTCCCGTCGCTCCAATCACCCATCCATTCTATGGGAGAGGAGTCGACCACCCGGGGGCGGTCGATCGCCGGGCGCAGCCAGCCACCAATCAACGCTTCTTCTTGGCTGGGCCCTTCATACGTCGTTCAGCCAACAACTCTGATGCCCGTTCGTCGGTGAGCTCCTCGACAGCGTCGCCGCGCTTCAACGAGGCGTTGAACTCCCCGTCGGTCACATAGGGGCCCCAGTTGCCGTCCTTGAGGAAGATCGTCTTCCCGCTCTCGGGATCGGTACCCAACTCGCGCAGCGGCGGCTTCGGGGCGTTACGACCACGTCGCTTTGGTTGGGCCAGGAGCGCCAGGCACTCCTCGAGCGTGATCGTAAGGAGCTTCTCTTCAGTCTCGATGTTGCGGCTATCCGACCCCTTCCGGAGGTAGGCGCCGTAGGGACCGTTATGCACGGTGACTTCGACCCCGTCAGCCGGATCGGTACCCACGGTCCGGGGCAGGCTCAGCAACTCAAGCGCCTCGTCGAAGGTAATGCGATCCAACGTCATGGTTTGGAACAGCGAAGCCGTCTTGGGCTTCGGGACGTCATCGGCACCGGCCTGGCGGTCTAGTTCATCGAGAAGTGAATCGATGTCTTCGAACCCGTCCACCGCGTCAGAAAGCTTCTCCAGGTTCGCGAGGCGAGCCTCGCCACCGTCATCAGCAGCCCGGATCTCAGCTCCATAGCCCGAGGATTCCAGAGCCGCCTCGATCACGGCACGCGGCCCTTCGGATCGCAAGCCAGCCAACTGTTCCCCGAGGGACAGGAAGGCTTCGATGCCGGCACAGGCCTTGGCCGAGAGACCGAGGGCCTCTGTGTCCCGCAGGACCTCCAACACCGGCAGCCCCACTTCAGTCGCCTCGACAACCTTCTTGAGAGCCAACGCGCTGACCCCGCGCGCCGGCACGTTCAGCACCTTCTTCGCCGCGGCCAGGTCGAGCCGGCCGGCAGCCAGACGCAGGTAACCGAGCGCCACGCCGATTTCCTTGCGGTTGCCCGGAAGGGCCATGAGACGACCGGCCGGCGACGACGGTGCAGGGCGTTCGGGTGGACGGCCGAGCGACACGTAGGGGCCAAATCGTCCGGAACGTGCCACGACCACCAGTCCCGTGTCGGGGTCGGTACCCAGCTCCCGGTCAGCCGGAGCGTGCAGGAACTCGAGCGCCCGGGCCACCGTTAGCTCGTCGGGCGGTACGTCATCGGGGATCGACGCCGTCTCGTCGCCCACCTGAACGTACGGGCCGAACTTGCCGAAACGGGCCACCACCGGCTCGCCGTCGGGCGTCGCCCCGAGTTCAACGGTGCTTACCCCCCGGGGGTCGATCTCGCCGAGGCGGGTAGTGACCTTGGCGTGCAGACCGATGTCAGCATCGGACCCGAAGTAGAAGGCGTGCAGCCACGGAACGCTCTCCGCCTCACCGTTGGCGATGTCATCGAGGTCGTCTTCCATACCCGCCGTGAAGTCGTAGTCGACGAGGCGGGGGAAGTGCTGTTCCAGCAGGTTGGTGACGGCAAATGCACTTAACGTCGGCACCAGCGCCGTGCCCTTCTTGAACACGTACTTCCGCTGGATGGTCTCCATGATGGAGGCATAGGTGGAGGGCCGGCCCACGCCGTGTTCCTCCATTCCTTTGACGAGCGAGGCCTCGGTGTAGCGGGCCGGGGGCTGGGTGGTGTGGCCTTCTGCGGTTGCCGACACCACGTCGATAACCTCGCCAACGGTCACCGCTGGAAGCACCAACTCTGTGGCGTCGCCGTCATCGTCGTCGGTGGCCTCGGCACCACGACGAGGGGATTCGTCACGGGTCTCCTCGTAAGCCCGGCGGAATCCTTGATGTTGGATGACGGTTCCGCTGGCCGCCAGCGTGGCCCGGGACCCAACCCCGTCGACACCCGTGCCCGACGCCAGATCGGCCCCCATTCGGAGGCGGACTGTCTCGCCGGTGGCGTCGGTCATCTGGGAAGCAACGGTGCGGCGCCACACCAACTCGTAGACGTCGGCCTCAGACTTGGGAAGCTCGCCACGGACCGTATCGGGGTGACGGAAGCGGTCGCCGGCCGGCCGAATGGCCTCGTGCGCCTCCTGGGCATTACGGACCTTGTTGGCGTAAGTCCGGGGCGCGTCGGGGACGTGGTCGGAACCAAAGCGTTCGGTGGCCTCGGTCCGGGCGGCCCGCACCGCCGTGTCCGACAGCGTGGTGCTGTCGGTCCGCATGTAGGTGATGTACCCCTTCTGGTACAGACCCTGAGCGGCATGCATGGCCCGCGATGCAGAGAGCCTGAGGCGTCGGCCTGCCTCCTGCTGGAAAGTCGAGGTGGTGAACGGTGCCGACGGTCGGCGCCGGTACGGCTTGGGTTCGACGGCCTCGACGGTGGCGGGTCGCCCCTCCAGATCGTCACGTACGGCGCCCGCTGACGTCTCGTCTAGGACAAGAACGTCGGCCCGCGGTGGGTGTCCGTCATCACCAAAGTCCCGCCCGAGGGCCACCCTCCGACCGTCAACCTCTAGGAGGCGCGCGGTGAATCCTGCTCCCGTGCCCTGTGAGACACGGGTTGCCATGGCACAATTCAGGTCCCAATAATCGGCCGAATTGAAGGCCATCCGGTCACGTTCGCGTTCCACGATCATGCGAGTGGCCACACTCTGCACGCGACCTGCCGACAGGCCCGCACCGATCATCCGCCAAAGCACCGGTGAGAGCTCATAGCCGTAGAGACGGTCGAGGATCCGACGGGTCTCTTGGGCGTCGACCAGTCGTCGGTCCAACTCACGGGTGTTGCCCAACGCCTCGGTGATGGCCCCCTTGGTGATCTCGTGGAAGACCATCCGATGGACCGGGACCTTGGGGTTGAGGACCTCAAGCAGGTGCCAGGCGATGGCCTCACCCTCGCGATCCTCATCCGTAGCCAGATACAGGACGTCAGCCTTCTTCAGCAGGCGCTTGAGATTCGCCATCTGCTGTTTCTTGTCGGCGTTGACGACGTAAAGCGGCTTGAAGTCGTTGTCGACGTCGACGCCCGTCTTGGCCCACGGCTCACCCTTGTAGGCGGCCGGAACGTCCGAGGCACGCATGGGCAGGTCCCGCACATGGCCGATGGAGGACTCCACCACGAAACCGTCACCGAGGTAGCCGGCGATCGTCTTGGCCTTGGCCGGGGACTCGACGATGACCAGTGCGTCACCCATGGGTTGCCCCCTCATCAGTGGATCGGGCACCCAGCAGGATGGCCACGCCGCCCAGGGCTGCGACCATCGAGGCTAGGAGGATGCCCACCTTGGCCTCGTCCTGTATCGCCAGGTCGTCGAAGGCCAGTCCGGTCACGAACAGCGAGACGGTGAAACCGATCCCGGCAATGGTCGAGATCCCGACGATATGCCGGGTAGTCGCCCCCGACGGCAACGCGGAGATGCCCAGCCGTACTGCTCCCATCGTGAACAGGCTGACACCCACCGCCTTGCCGACCACCAACCCGATGGCCACGCCGATGGTCACCCCGGAGCCGAGCGCGTCGCGTAAGGAGTCCCCACTGATCTCGATCCCTGCGTTGGCCAGCGCGAAGATGGGGATAATCATGAACCCGGTTATGGGGTGAAGTTGGTGTTCGAGCCGGGACGCCACAGAGACCGACTCGTTCATCCGGAACTTGGCCTCCCGAAGGCCGTCGGCATTCAACGACCCGACGTCGATGGGTGCTACCTCGCCCGGCTGGAGGAGGACACCGGCCGGGGCCAAGAGTCCCATGATCACCCCGGCGATCGTGGCATGCACCCCAGAGCGGAACATGGCGTACCAGAGCACCGATCCCAACACGATGTACAGCGGCGTGTACCAGACCTTGAACCGGGTCAGGAGAACGACGGCCACCGTGGCGGCGACAGCCAGCACCAGCCACTCGCCGGCCAGGTCGCTGGTGTAGAAGACGGCGATCACGAGGATCGCCCCGATGTCATCAACGATGGCCAGCGACAGCAAAAAGACCTTCAGGGGCGTCGAGATCCGGTTGCCTAGCAGGGAGAGCACCCCGACGGCGAAGGCGATGTCGGTAGCCATAGGAATCCCCCAGCCGGCCGAGGCGTCACCCGACGAGTTGAAGGCGAAGTAGATCAGCGCCGGGACGACCATGCCGCCTAGTGCCCCGGCGGCCGGGAGCAGGGCGGCCCGACGGTCGCGCAGATGACCGGTGACCAACTCACGCTTGATCTCGAGGCCCACCACGAAGAAGAAAATGGCCATCAGGGCATCGTTCACCAGTTGAACCAGCGTCAGCGGGTGCCCGTGGTGTTCGAGTCGCAGATCGCCGATCCCTAGATGGACCTCGGTGTGCCAGAAATCGTGGTAGCTACCCGACCAGGGAGAATTGGCCCAGAAGAGGGCCGCCACGGTGGCCACCATGAGCAGAATGCCGCCGGCCGCCTCGATGCCCAGGAACCGCATGACAGGTCGGCCGATGGTGCGCGCCAGAGGACGGTCACTGCCCAACCATGTGGGTCTGGATCCAGATTGTGGACCTGACATCGTTGCTTCCAGCACTCCCTCGGGGTTCGTCTCCAGCGGGATCAGGTTGATCTCCACCGCCGTTGCGTCGCACGAACGGTAACCGTCACCCTGTGCCATCACTATGGATGCCCGCCTTTGGACACCAGCTTCAGGACTGGGGGCGCTGTTCCTCGGGGGGGCTGGTCAACCGGGGCGGATCGTGAGACGGACCGTCGTACCGTCTGGACCGCTTTCTACCTCAGCCCTGTCGGCTAGGCGATGCATCAACGCCACACCGAGGCCCGACTCGTGGCGAAGCCGCTCCGGGGTCTCCACATCGGGCAGGTCCGGGATCGCGTCGGGATCGAACCCGGGGCCGTGGTCCACCACCTCGACCAACACCTTGTCGTCCCCCACCCGACATCGGATTAGGACACGGTCTGACGCACCGATCGCGTTCTGGGCCTCGATCGCGTTGGTGACTGCCTCGGATACCACGAGTCGGAGGTCGGCCACCCGTCCGGGCTCGAGCGGTGATTCGGTACCGCCGCCCGGGCCGGCGGCCGCACCCACCACGGCACGTACCAACTGCAGAAATTCGGGATGCGGAGGGACGGTCAACTCGATACCCGCCACTGGGACCCCGTTCATGCCAGCGCCCGCCCATCCATGGCCGCCGCGGCAGCGTCCACGTCCCGGTGCAGAGCGAACACCCGGTCGAGGTCGCACATCTCGAACACGCGACGTATCCGAGGTTCAGGACACACCACCACCAGATCACCGTCGTGTGCCCGGAGCCGCCGAAGGGCGCCGACTACCACGCCGAGGCCCGCTGAGTCCACGAAGTCGACCGCCGTCAAGTCCAGGACCACCAGCCGAGCGCCACCGTCCACCACGGTCACCACGGCCTGACGAAGACTGGGAGCGCCAGCCATGTCGAGATCACCCAACACGGTCAGCACCACGGCAGCCGGGCCAACCGAGGTGTCGGACGGACGCAGGTCACGGCTGAGGACGTCGAGTTGCACCTGTCTGATTCCCCTCCGTGTGGTCGATCCGGCCCGGCTCGGTTCGCCACCAACGCTAGACCACCGATCCGACCCCGGTCCCTCACAAGAACGACCTGCGGACTTCTCTGAAGTCAGGCCGTCATGTCGAGAAAGGCCTACCTCACTTCAGGAACATCACGGCCAAGGCGGTCAGCACCACATCAGGCAGCGCCGGATCGATCAACGGCGTGTCGATCCGAACCAGGTGGTGGATAGTCGCCGTCGTTCAGTCGCCATCGACCACCCGCTTGACGTCGATGTTCTGCGGATTCAAGCTTGCAGAGTCGATCACCGCGTCCTCCACCCGGTGCGACGGCGACTGTCCGCCGCTACCCGGACCCCTTTCGAGCATCGCCGTCCCCCGTCCGCTCTTCACCGGCCAGTAGATCTCGATCACCACTCCCACGCGATCGTTCGACCCCGATGGAGGAGCAGGAACCGGTCTAACCCCTGACGGTGCCCAGTCCCGACCCGAGGCAGCGCAATAGGATCGGATTCGTGGAGGCGGCCTTCTTCGACCTCGACAAGACGGTCATCGCGAGGGCGTCGATGGCCGCGTACGGGCCGGCACTCCATCGGGCCGGCTACCTGAGTGCACCAATGGCCCTCCGGGCCGCCTGGGGTCAGGTTCTGTTCCGGTTCTTCGGCGCCGACGAGGGGAGCATGGCCCGGGCCCGCCAGACCGCCCTCCGCCTGGCCGCCGGCTGGGATCAGGAAACCCTGAAGCGGTTCGCCCGTGACCATCTGGCTGAGGTCATCGAACCCATTGTCTACGACGAGGCCCTCGACCTCTTCGCCCACCACCGTGCCGAGGGGCGCCTGCTGATCCTGGTGTCGGCGTCACCAGTAGAGATCGTGGCCCCGCTGGCCGAGCACCTCGGTGTCGACGAGTTCATCGCCACCACCCCAGAGATCGATGCTGACGGCAAGTACACCGGGGAGGTCGAATTTTACGCTCAAGGCCCAGACAAGGCGTACGCCATCAAACGACTGGCTGCCGACCGAGGCATCGACCTCGCGGGATCGTGGGGCTATTCGGACTCGGTCACCGACCTGCCGATGCTGGACGTGGTCGGCCATCCGGTGGCCGTGAACCCCGACCGGGATCTCCGTCGGACGGCCGAGATCCAAGGTTGGTTGATCCGGGAGTTCGAAAATCCAGTGCCCTTGGGGGACCGGGTTCCCATTGATCGGAACTGGATCGCGGCGACCACACTTTCCGCTCTGATGGTGGCCGCCATTGTGGCCCTGGCGCGCCGTATCGGACGCCGGCGGGCCGACTGAACCGGCCGGGCTGACCGAGCGACAAGACCAACTGGCCTAGCCACCCGTCAGGTGCTCTAGATCGAGCGGACCTTCTTGACCGCGACGGCAACCAAGGTGCCGAGCACAGCCAACATCACAAGCTTCTTCATGGTCCTCATGCTAGGTCCGGACCCCGCGTCGCGCACGGGGTAGTTACCCGTTGCGAAGTGGTGGGATCACGCCCGATCCCGTACCGTCACCGATGGAGGTGTCTGAGTACCTGGTGGGCTCCCCCGCCTTCAAAGCGGGTGGGACGGGCGACCCCCGTCCGGCGGGTTCGATTCCCGTCCACCTCCGCCAGTCGCCGCCCGACCCGATGAACGAGTCGGGCGGCCGGCCCGTTGGTGGGACGGTCCGAACCTGGTGGCTGGTTTCTCAGACCGCCAGCAGGTCGCGTGCGCCTGTATCGCTGCTCGGGTGACGGAGCTTGGACATGGCCCGGGCCTCGATCTGACGGATCCGCTCCCTGGTCAGGTTGAAGTGCTCCCCGACCTCCTCGAGCGTGCGGGGCTCGCCCCGGTCCAGCCCGAAGCGCAACTTCAGGATCTCCCGTTCACGGGTATCCAGCGGTGCCAGTAGACGGCTGATCTCCTCGGGCAGCAGCGAGGTGGCTGCGACCTCGAACGGCGACTCGGCCGCCCGGTCCTCGACAACGTCACCTAGTTCGGCATCACCGTCCTCGCGCAACGGTTCGCTCAACGACAGCGGTTCGGCCGCGAAGCGCAACGCCTCGGTCACCTTCTCCTCGGGCATCTCGACCTCGGCCGAGAGCTCAGCAAGCGTGGCCTGACGTCCGAACTTCAGCTCGAGGCGGGACCGTGCCTTCTGTAAGCGGGCCAGGGTGTCGCCGGCATGCACCGGAAGGCGGATGGTCCGTCCGGTATTGGCAATGCCACGGGTGATGGCCTGACGGATCCACCACGTGGCGTAGGTGGAGAACTTGAAGCCTTTGCGCCAGTCGAACTTCTCGACGGCGTGCATCAGACCGAGGTTCCCCTCCTGAATGAGGTCCAGTAACGGCAGCCCGGAGGCCTGATACTTCTTGGCGATGGAGACAACCAGTCGGAGGTTGGACTGGACGAACGTGCGCTCGGCCTCCTCGCCCCGCTTGATATTGCGCTTCAGCTCACGCTTGCGGACCGGCGTGAGGCTGTCGCCCTTGGCAGACATCTCGGCCCGGCCCTCGGTGCCCGCTTCGATCTGCTGGGCGAGGCGAACCTCACCCTCCTTGGTCAGCAGTGGATACTGACCAATATCGGTGAGATACAGCCGGACGAGGTCTTCCTCGTCCCGTTCGACCCGCTCCTTGGCCACCCTCGTCTCCTCCAGCCGGGGGAACATCCGGCCCGTCTTACGGGACCGTCGTTCACCGAATCATTCGCCTGTCAACAAACCCGATCGGCTCGCCCCGAAGAGCGAACGGTGGGTCGGATGACAACGTTGCCCCCACTCCCCCGATCGACCGTCACCATATCCACGACCCTCTCGATGCCAACACGAAAAGGTGACCGGCGTCACGAAGCATGACGATACCGATGGAGACTGTCATGGATAGCCCGCCACGGAACAATGGTTCATGGATAGCGAGGCCGGTCCGCGAGATCGGCGAGCACCAACCGCAGCACGCGACGCGCCGGTGCATCACCGACCGGCGAGAGTCGATCGGCCAGTCCCACTAGGTGGGCCACCACGCCGTCCAGAACCGGGGCGACAGCCGCCGTCCGCGCCGAGGGCGCCACATCGAGCATGGCCAGCACGGCGGCCAGTCGAACCGGGTCCGAGGCTGCGTCGCGTACCTCGGCCAACAACACCGACTCGGGGACCTGGTCGCGCCACCATCCAGCGTGCTCGGTGAGACGCGCCGAAAGGGAGGCCATCGCGGCGGCCGAAGCGAAATCGGCCCCGTCGGTCGACCAATCTCCCAACTGTCCGGCCAGCGCCTCGCAGAGGTCGGCCAACTGCATGAACTCGCGGGCTCCACCCTCGGTGGTGAGTGCTGTCGGTCCCTCACCCAACGGCGCATCGGTCACGGCAGTCACCCACGGAAGTGGTTGACGATCGGCATGCGACGGTCGCGGCCGAAACCACGTGTGGTCACCTTCGGACCGAGCGGCGTTTGGCGACGCTTGAACTCCGCTCCGTCCACGAGGCGGACCACCCGGTCCACCAGATCAGGGTCGTGGCCATCGGCCACAAGTTCGGCTCGGGTTCGATTGCCCTCCACGTAGGCCTCCAGCAGCGGGTCCAACACGTCGTACAGCGGGAGGCTCTGGTCGTCGGTCTGGTCGGGACGTAGCTCGGCCGACGGGGGCTTGGTGAGGATGTGTTCGGGAATCACCGGCTGTCCGTCCATCCCCGGTTTCCCGGCGTTGCGCCACCGGCATAGGTCATAGACCCTGGTCTTGTAGATGTCCCGGATCACCGCGTAGGCCCCCGCCGTGTCGCCGTACAGCGTCGAGTAGCCGACCGCCGACTCGCTCTTGTTGCCGGTGGTCAGCACCATCCATCCGTGGGCATTGGACAGGCCCATCAGTAGCACGCCTCGGATACGAGCCTGCAGGTTCTCGTCGACGAGGCCGGTCGGGCCCCCCTCGATGGCTCTGGCCAATACTCCGGTCAGAGCCAAATGGGCCTCCTCGATGGGAAGGACGTGGGCATCGATTCCCTGAGAGGCGACCAGTGCCTGGGCGTCGTCCACCGAGTGGTCGCTGGAGTAACGCGACGGCATCAGGACCGCGTGGACGTGGTCTGGGCCGAGGGCGTCGGCCGCGACGGTGGCCACCAGCGCCGAGTCCACGCCACCCGACAGGCCAAGACACACGTCGGTGAAGCCACTCTTGATGACATACCCGCGGGTGGCGGCCACCAGTGCCCCGTAGAGCTCGGCCGTCTCGTCCAGTGGGGCCAGCGCAGGCACCACCAGATGGTCCGGCCGTTCGACCTCCTCGGAAACCTCGATCACCGGCAGGGCGGTGCCCTGCGGGGAAGCATGATCGTTCACGGGGTCGGCTCCAGCTCTGGAGGCATCAACATCGACGATCACCACGGCCTCATCGAAACGCGGCGCCCGGGCCACGATTCGTCCCGAAGAGTCAGCCACCATCGACCCGCCGTCGAACACCAACTGGTCCTGGCCGCCGACCAGGTTCAAGTAGACCACCGGTCGGCCCGAGGAGGCAGCCGAGGCGGCCACCACCGACTCCCGGGCAGCCTGTTTGCCCAGATGGTAGGGCGATCCGTTCACCGTGGCGATGAGGTCGGCACCACCGGCCACCAGGCGTTCGACCGGGCCACCGGCCACCCACAGGTCCTCACAGATGGCTAGGCCCACCCGCACCCCGCCGATGCGGTGGAGCACCAGCGGAGCGGTGCCCGGAGCGAAGTCCCGTGCCTCGTCGAACACGTCGTAGGTGGGGAGGCACTCCTTGTGGTACGTCCCGACGATCCGGCCACCGTGGCAGACGGCCACCGCGTTGTAGGCCGGGCCGTCCGGCCCATCGGGCCCGACATCTGCGAAGCCAACCACCAGGGTGCACGAACCGCTCGCCGCGGCCACCCGTTCGACGGCCTCACGACTGTGGACCACGAAGCCGGGCTTGTGGACGAGGTCCTCGAGGGGATACCCGGTGACCGTCATCTCCGGATAGAGCGCCAGGTCACAGTCGGCCACCTCATCGAGGGTGGCCAGCACCCGGTCGACGTTGCCGTCCAGGTCGCCGACGACCGTGTCGATCTGCACCATCGCCAGCCGGACCCGGGTCATGGTCCCAGCGTACCGACGGGCTTCCACCGCCCGAGCCGTGGAGGGGACGAAAGCCGGGGCGGACTCCCGTCAGGAAGCTAGACGGCGCATCGACCAGTGGAGACCGGACGGACCACCACGACGGGTGGGGTGCTCGCCGTTGACTCGGGACTTGGCCCTCTCCTCGGCGCCGGCGAGGATCTCGTCGGCCCGGTCACGGTCCAGCTTCTCGTCGGCGACAGCCTGTTCGATTCGCTCGGACGCCGTAGCCACCAACTCAGCCACCAACTCGTCGACCCGATCGCCGGCCAGCTCGGCCAAAGTCGCGCCGTCACGCAAGGCCATACCGAGGCCTCTCCGATCCATCTCCAGGAAGTCGGCCACCTGAATGGAGAAGTGGGTCCGTCGATCCCACTTCTGCTTCATCTGACCCTGGCCTCCGAAGCGTTCGCCGTAGCCGAACTTTTCTCCGGCCCTCTCACCCTTATCCGGGCGATCAGCATCTCTGTAATCGGCGAACTGCTCGCGCCTCTCAGTCATCCGTGCCGCCCGGTCCATCCGTGCGCCGGCCCAGGCATCAGCCGAAGTATCCGCCGGGGTTTCCGCCGACGAATGAGCACCAGCCGTGCCGATCGGCGACAGCGTGGCCACCAGAACCGATCCCGCCATCAGCGACACCGCGGTAGCGACCACCCTGATCGTCATCTTCTTATTCATCGCCTGCTCCAGTTCTCCCAGGTCTCGATGTACCGGGCTCCGTGGCACCGTCGGTCGGCGGCCTGGAGACAACGATGCAGGGGCCAGATGAGGAGACGATGAAGGCCAAGAGAGAACCGGATAAAGAAAACCCGCCGAAAACATCGGTCAAAAGGCTGATGCCCCGAGCGTGGAACCCGGGGGCATTGAACAGCGACCGGCAAAACCGGTCGAATGTTTGGACCGATCAGCCGGCGAGGGCCTCACAACAGGTGTTGGTGATCAGACGGGTGACCACGTACGGATCCATGTTGGCGTTAGGGCGACGATCCTCGATGTAGCCCTTTTGATCTAGATTCACCTGCCACGGGATGCGGACCGATGCGCCGCGGTCCGACACGCCGTAACTGAACTGGTCGAAGCGCTGTGTCTCGTGCGCGCCGGTGAGGCGCTCCTCGGAACCCAGGCCATAACCGGCAATGTGCTCCGCCGGCTTGCCCTCGGCACCCAGCGACTCGCACGCCGTGATGATGGCGTCGTAGCCCTCACGCATTGCGTTGGTAGAAAAGTTGGTGTGCGCACCGGCACCGTTCCAATCACCCTTGATGGGCTTAGCGGCCACCGAGGCGTCCACTTGGAAGTCCTCGGCCACCCGGTACAGCAGGTAACGGGCCATCCAGAGTTGGTCGGCCACGGCCACGGTGTCAATCGGACCGACTTGGAACTCCCACTGGCCGAGCATGACCTCGGCGTTAGTACCCGAGATGGCCAGGCCGGCGTCGATGCAGGCCTTGGTGTGCGCTTCGACGATGTCACGGCCGGCGACCTCGATGGCGCCCACACCACAGTAGTAGGGGCCCTGCGGCGCTGGATAGCCCTCAACCGGCCAACCCAAGGGGCGACCCTCCTGGAAGAAGGTGTACTCCTGTTCGATGCCGAAGATCGGTTCCTGGTCGGCGTACTTCTCGAATGCCTCCACGCAGGCAGCCCGCGTGTTGGTGGGGTGCGGGGTCATGTTCCCGTCGGGGAGGCAGACGTCGCACAACACGAGGATGTCTTCACCGCCACGGATCGGGTCCGGACACGAGAACACGGGTCGTAGCACACAGTCTGAGTTGTCGCCGGGGGCCTGATTGGTGCTCGAACCGTCGAAACCCCAGATGGGGAGGTCCTGTGGGTCCTCGATGATTTTGGTTTTCGAACGAACGTAGGGAAGCGGCTCGGTGCCGTCGATCCAGATGTACTCAGCCCTGATGGCCATGGTGATCTCCTGATCCTTGGGTCGGTCGGTGGGTCGATTAAACAGACCTGGTCGGCCGGCCGCGTTGCCGGACACGTGAAACCTACGGGGGGAGCGGTTTCATGACTGTTTTCTAACTGTGAACGCCATGTGAACGACGCGCTCTGGAACTGGTACTCCCAGCTCCGACGGGCCCATGCTGGACCCATGAACACAGAGAAAGCTGGCGAAGACATAGACAGCGGACCGGATCGCGAACACCGCCAACGCGACCAGCAGGCCTACGTCCTACGCACAGTCGAGGAACGCGGCGTACGCCTGATCCGACTCTGGTTCACCGACGTCCTCGGTCGTCACAAGTCGGTGGCCATCTCCCCGGCCGAGCTGGAGACGGTGCTCGACGAGGGCCTGCAGTTCGATGGCTCGGCCATCGACGGCTTCAGCCGCGTCCAGGAGAGCGACGTGCTGGCCCGACCCGACCCGTCCACCTTCGAACTCCTCCCGTGGGCCGACCCGGCCGAACCGTCGGGGACAATCTTCTGTGACATCACCAACCTCGACGGGACCTCGTTCGAAGGCGACCCCCGCCAGGTACTGCGTCGCAACGTGGATCGGGCCCGGGCCGCAGGCTTCGAGATGTTCTGTGCGCCAGAGGTCGAGTTCTTCTATTTCGCTGATTCGGGACCCGACCCCCAGCCGCTCGACCGGGCGTCGTACTTCGACCTGACCACCACCGACGTGGCGTCGGACCTCCGCAAGCAGACCCTTCACATGCTCGAAGCCCTATCCATCCCGGTGGAGTACTCCTTCCACGAGGACGGCCCCAGCCAGCACGAAATCGACCTCCAGTACACCGAGGCCCTATCCATGGCCGACTCGATCATGACGCTGCGTCTCGCCGTGAAGAAGATCGCTATGGACCGCGGGGTGTACGCCACGTTCATGCCCAAGCCCCTCAACGGCGTTCAGGGCTCGGGCATGCATACCCACCTGTCGTTGTTTCAGGATGGGCAGAACGCCTTCCACGACCCTGATGCGACGGATGGCCTGTCGGCCACCGCGAGGTCGTTCATCGCCGGTCTGCTGCACCACGCCCGGGAGATCACCGCGGTCACCAACCAGTTGGTCAACTCCTATAAGCGGATCAACGAGGGCTACGAGGCGCCGCGGTATGTCTCATGGGCACGCAATAACCGGTCGGCACTCGTCCGGGTTCCCATTCCCAAGCCAGGCAAGGTGGATTCGACCCGGGTCGAATACCGGGCGTTGGATCCGGCGTGCAACCCGTACCTTGCCTTCTCGGTACTACTGGCCGCCGGCCTCCGGGGCATCGAAAACGACCTGGAGTTGTCCCCCGAAGCAGCGGTGAACCTCTATGACCTGAGCCGTGACGAGCAGCGAGAACTCGGCGTAGACAGCCTTCCGGGCAACCTGAACGAGGCGCTGGACGAGATGGAGGCCTCTGAGTTGGTGCGCGAAGCCCTCGGCGATCACATCTTCGAGTGGTTCCTGCGAAACAAGCGGGCCGAGTGGAGCGAGTACCAGCGGCAGGTCACGCCGTTCGAACTCGACACGTACCTCCCCAACTGGTGAGTCCGAAAGCGAGCCCCCTCTGGAGCCCTGCCTGAATCCCGTAGAGGCACGGACGGAGTCGAACAGGCAGACTGAGAGCGCTGGACACCAACGGTGACCCGCGGAACCACCATGGACCCTCTCCTCGTCTTCCCAAATCCTCCACCACCGGAACTGGCCCAATGCCTGGATCTGGACGGGTGGTCCTGGAAAGCCGTTGCCAACGCCGACGCCGCCATGGCCGAGGAACCCGACGAGGGTTGGTCAGGTGCGGTCGTGGTGGCCGACACCGACCCCGAAGGGGCGTTCGCACTGTGTCGGCGCCTCCGCAAGGTGGAGATGCCGCTGCAGCCGCTGCTGGTCCTGGTGGGAGGTGGCCAACTCGACGCCCTCGAACTTCGCGACGATCTCTTCGACGACTTCTGTCTGACCCCGTTGCGTCCTGCTGAACTGCGGGCTCGGATTGAGCATCTGTTCTCGCGGACTGGCCGTGGCACGCGCCCGGAGTTGGTGGAGTACGGGCCACTCGCCCTGAACCTCGAGACCTACCAGGCTGCCATCGACGGCGAGCCGCTCGACCTCACCTACATGGAATACGAGCTACTCAAGTTTCTGGCCGCCCATCCCGGCAAGGTGTTCACCCGCGAGACCCTGTTGAGCCGGGTATGGGGCTACGACTACTACGGAGGCGCCCGAACCGTCGACGTCCACATCCGGCGGCTCCGGGCCAAGCTCGGCGAGGAACACGCCAACCTGATCCACACAGTGCGATCGGTGGGCTACCGGTTCGGCCAGTCCCGCTGGGGCGTCTGACCCCAGCACACGCGGCCAACCCTCTAGCCGTCAGCCTCCGAGCCCCGCCCAAGGATCGGTCTCGCTCAGTTCGAGCAGTTCCGATCCCTCATGGGTGGTGTCCACGTCCTTCTTGAGTACGCCACCCAGCAGAGCGGCAGCCAACGCACCGGTCATCAGGATGCCGACCGGCATCACCACGACGAGCAGAAGGATCATCAGGACGGCACCGAGCATGGCCGCAGTCTGCCATCTCGGACCGTGGCCGGCGCACTCTCGCGCCGTCGACCGCTACGGCCAACGGTTCAGCCGACGTAAACGATGGCCTCCACCTCGAAGATGGCGCCCAAGGGTAGGGCGGCCACGGCCACGCACGAACGGGCCGGACGGCTGTCACCGAACGCCTCACAGTAGATCTCGTTCATCGCCGCGAAGTTGCCCATGTCGGTAAGGAACACCGTGGTCTTGACCACCTGATCGAGCATCGCTCCGTTTGCCTCGACCTGAGCCCGCAGGTTGGCCAACGCCTGGGTGGCTTGGGCTTCAAGACCGTCCCCGGCGAGGCTGCCGGCAACCGGACCATCAACGGTGCTGCCATCGACGATTCCAACCTGCCCGCTGACGAACAGCAGATCGCCGGCGCGGACGACGGGGGTGTAGGGGCCAGCGGTGTTGCTCATGGAAGAACTCCTTTGCTCGGGGACTGGGTTGCTCGAAGGGGACAGGATTCGTGGGTGGGTTCTGGATCCTTCCACAACCCGACGGATGGCTAGCCGGTCGGCAGGTCCGGAGGGCATCCCCTATGACACCACGTCGCAGCGGCCACCGCGGCGAACACGGCATCCGATCCGTTGATCGGCGTACCGTCGTCGGGCAGCACTTCGACGACGACCGGCGGGGTCTCCGTCGCCCGGACGATGCCGAAGGACCGGATGGTCAGGTCGTGGACAACACCATCACCATCGACCGACAAGCCCTCCGAGGTGATCCAGCTCCACGCCATGTGGGCCGCACCGATGCAGTAGGACCGCAGCACCACCTCATCGAGCGGGTCGCCACACCGGACAATGACCCGGATGCCATCGTCGTCGACAGTTGCCATGGCTTCGGCGCCGGCGGGTGACACCACAGGTTGGCCGGGCGTCATCGCTCCAGCACCAGTGAGAAGGACCACGGCTTCAGCCCAGCCGGCAGCCCGCACGTTGGGGCTGGTCGGTGGCCCGACCACATCGACCTCGACAACGTCCAGACCGGGTGCCACGGCAGCCACCGCATCGACGATCCCCGAGGTGCGAACCACCCGGAGGATGCCGGTTCCATCCACCGAGGCCCCGCCGGCCACCGGGGGACGCTTAGGACCGAATTGAACGGTGTCCTCCCGCGATGGGGCGACCAGAACGGTTGAACCATGGGCGTCGGCCAGAACCCGGGCCACCGCGGGCAGTGGAGAATCAACCTTGGCCCCGAAGGCCCCGCCGTTGGCCAAGGGCCCGACCGGTTCGCTTCCGGGCATGCACCAGGCAGCATCGGTCTCCAGCGGAGCCGGTTCGACCCACGCGGTTCGCAGGACACTGGCCCAATTACCGGCGGGGGCCTCCAACGGCGGCACGACGTCGGCCGTGGTCCGACGGCCCTGGACCTTGCCTGCTTCCCGGCGGGCAGCGGCCAGCGTGTCGGCAACCACCCAGGAGCCGGGATCGTCGACCGGTCCGTCACCGGGCACGGCGACCAGGGCCTCGACCGGAGCGGTGTCGGCCGCAAACCCACCACGACCGAGCGCCACCTCGGGGCCCACCTTCTGAGGACTACGTCCCTCAAGGGTGGCCCGACGGGCTGAAGCGTCCCGGTCGACGGGTTCGCCCGACGAGATCCCATCCGTCGTCCGGATGCCAACGCCGACCTCCCAGGCGTCGAGCACGGTCTGCCAACCGGTACAGCGACAGAGATGGGCGTGCAGGGCGCGGGCCGCACGATCGCGGTCCGGCGGAGCCTGATCGCTCAGGGCCCGAGCACCCAGAGAATGGTCGCTCGGCAAGTCATCGGGAACCGAGCCCTCCAGCCCGGCGAAACGCATGATGATGCCTGGCGTGCAGAATCCGCACTGGCTGCCACCGGTAGCACAGAAAGCGTCAGCCCACCGTTCACCGTCGCCCTCGGGTAGACCGTCCAGCGTGGTAATCGACCGTCCAGCGACGCGTCGCAACGGGGTCACGCATGACACCCTGGGCTGACCGTCGACCAACACGGTGCAACAGCCACACTGGCCTTGGGGGCTGCACCCATCCTTGACCGACCGATTACCGACTGGACCCCGAAGTGCATCGAGCAGCGTCTGGCCGTCGTCGGCCACCTCGACCGGTTGACCGTCGACAGTCAGACGCACCGCTCCCCGGTCCAGCGGGTCCTCCGGGGTGGGCGTGTCCATCCGAGGAGTGTGCCCGGTCACCACTACGGTCACCGACCTCACCACTACGGTCACCGATCTCACCACTACGGTCACCAACCATGCAGGACCCCACCGGCACAGAACCACAGCCGACGGGTCGGCGTCAGGTCCTGATCGGGCTGGCCGCTGGCACGCTTCTGGCCGCCTGCGGTGGTCGCTCCGCCAGCACCTCGGCTGGGACAACCGCCCCGACCGCGACCATCGGTTCGACCGTCTCTGCCGGCTGGCGGCTGGGCGCCCGGTTCGCCGACGGGTACGTGGCCCCCAGCGCCCTAGTCGCCGGTTCAGCCCAGCGCGCGCCCTACGTCCTCCTGGGATCGGACGGCTGGCCCATGGGCACCGAGGGGCCGGACCATCTGGACCTCACCGTCCGACGCGCAGGTGCGAACGGCGCTGCCGACGGACCGGTGGTGGCCACTCACACCGTCGAACGCCACGGCGGCGACCACGCCACCCCGTACTTCCCGCTGGTGTTCCAGGTCGACGACCCGGGCGACTATGTCGTACACCTGGCTACTGGAACCACCGGAGACGTCGGGATCGAGCCCCACCATCTTCGAGTTGTCGGCCGAGAGGAGACCACGCTCATCCAGGTGGGAGACCGACTTCCGGCGGTGGCCACCCCGACTCGGACCGATCCAGCAGGCGTCGATCCAATCTGCACCGAGCCCAACGGCCCGTGCTCGTTCCATGAGGTCTCCGTCGCCGAAGCGCTGAGCCAACCGGGCCCCGTCGCGCTACTGGTCTCCACACCGCGGTTTTGCCAGTCCGACGTCTGCGGACCGACCGTCGGCCTACTCCGCTCAGCCCTGCGGGTCCAGTCTGAGCCCTGGTCGGCGGTACATGCCGAGGTCTACATGGCTCCAGAGACCGGGGACTTCACCACCACGCCGACCGTGGCGGCGCTCGGCCTGGCCTTCGAACCAAGCCTCGTGGTGGCCGACCTCGACGGGATCGTCACCGCAGCCCTTCACTTCACCATGGACGCAACCGAGGTGGCTGACGCCCTGGCCACCGCTGTCTGAAAACCACGAAAGCCGTCGCCACGGGGCGCCGGCAAGTGGTCGCCCCGCAAGGCGATCAGAATGTCTGGTTACTCAGCTGAATGACTGACCGCAGCCGCAGGTTCGCTGGGCGTTCGGGTTGTCGATTGAGAACCCGGCCTCGTTCAGGCCGTCCTTGTAGTCCAGCGTGGCGCCCTCGAGCAGTTGGGCGCTCGACTGGTCGACCACCACTCGCACGTCGCCGTAAGCCTTTTCTAGGTCGTCCTCGGCCCGCTCAGTATCGAAGTACATCTCGTAGCTGAAGCCCGAGCACCCACCGGGGCGAACGGCCACCCGCAGAGCCAGGCCCTCTTCAGATTCACCAGCGATGAGCTGACCCACCTTGGTGGTGGCATCGTCGGTCAACGTGATCATCGATTCCTCCCGAAGTTGCGGTGACTGTCGGTATGAACAGTTTACCCACGGCCCTACCCCGATGGCCACGGAGGATCCGACGCCGTCGGCCGGCGGGCATGCTCATAACATGGCGGCATGGAGCCTGAACCCGGGGATGAAACGCTTCCGGGCGGCACCAGTCCGACCGAGGCCGATGTCCTCGGCGTGCTCCGGGGCGTCATCGATCCCGAGTTGGGCACCGACATCGTCGAGTTGGGCATGGCCCGTGCCGTGGCTATCGACGACGACGGTCGAGTCGACGTCACCATTGCCCTGACCACCTCGGGTTGTCCTCTCCGTGCCCAGATCCAACGCGACGTCCGGGCCCGGGTTGCCGACCTGCCCGGCGTGTCGTCAGTCCACCTCTCGTGGGATGAACTCAACGCCGAAGAGAAGGCCACGGCCATGGCCCGGGCCCGATTCAACGTGAGCCGCAACGCCCCCGACACCGAGGTGCCGGCGACCACCAAGGTCCTGATGGTGGCCTCGGGCAAGGGAGGCGTCGGCAAGTCGTCAGTGACCGTGAACCTGGCTGCCGCCATGGCCGCCCGGGGCATGACCGTCGGCGTCATGGATGCCGACATCTGGGGCTTCTCGATACCACGCATGCTGGGCGTCGAGGGTCGCCTCGGTGGGTCTCCCGAGGTTGGCAAGATCGACCCCATTGAGGTCCCAATCGGGGACGGCGTCGTGAAGGTCGTGTCGATGGGGCTTCTCGTCGACAACGAGGAGTCGGCCCTCATGTGGCGGGGCCTGATCCTGAACCGGGCCGTCCAGCACTTCTGCGAAGACGTGGCCTGGGGCCCGATGGACTACCTGCTGATCGACATGCCGCCAGGTACCGGGGACGTACAGATGGGTCTAGCCAAGATGCTCCCGCAGGCCGAGATGGTGGTGGTGACCACACCGGCCCTGGCCGCCCAGAAGGTGGCCGTGCGGGTGGCCAACATGGGGCGGGCCAACTACCTGCGAATCGTCGGAGTGGTCGAGAACATGAGTGCCTACGTGGCACCCGACGGCAGCCGCCATGAACTGTTCGGCGCCGGAGGCGGTGGCGCTCTGGCCCAGCAGGTCGGAGCCCCACTGCTCGGAAGCATCCCGCTGGACGGGGCGGTGGCTACCGCCGGCGATACCGGTCGCCCAATCTCCCTCGGCGAGGGTCCGGCGGCCGATGCCTACCGGGAGATCGTGGAACACATCGTCACCGAGGCGGCTCCACCGGTAGACATGGCGGGCTGCAGCGCCCGGCTTCTGGCCGCCGCCGAGGACGCTCTGGACGCCGCCGGGGCCTGAGCCAGAATCCGTACAACACAACTCAGTCGAGCCGACCTGGCTCGTCCAGTCCGTCGGGAGTCCCGTCCTCCCAGGAGCCGGCGTCGATGATTCCTCCGGACGAGGGATCCTCGCCACGCCACCCGTACCGAAAGGTGGTACCCCCGCTGGCCATCGAACGAGTCAGCCGGCGGGTGGTCATGGCCCGTATCACGGCCCGTGTCGGCGGAAACAGCAGGGCCAGGCCAACAGCATCGGTTACGAACCCCGGGGTGAGCATGAGAGCACCGGCACCCAGAACCAGCAGACCGTCGACGATCTCGCGGCCGGGGATCCGGCCCTGAGCCGCCTCCGCCTGGGCCCGACGCAGGATGCCGAGGCCCTCACGTCTTACGAGCCACGCGCCCACCACACTGACCAGCACCAGCAACCCAATGGTGTTCAGTACCCCGGTCGAGCCCGCTACCTGAACGATGACGGCCAACTCCACGATCGGTGTCACTACGAACACCAGGAACAGGATCAGGAGCACGGCCGCATGTTAGAGCGGCCCGATACGGGTACCCCGATGCGGGGCCCTGTGGAGGGAACACGGCGAGCCGGGCCCGGACGGGAACCATCCGCCTATCCTCGCGACTACATGACCCGCCCCTCAGAAAGTTCCCCCGGCCCGGCCTCTGACCGGCCCCCCAGCGTCGACCGTCTGGCCCGATCGCTGGCCGACATCGGCCTGCCCCACCCCCTACTGGTCGACGCGGCCCGCACCGCGGTGGCCGAAGCGGTGGCCGCGGGCGAACCGGCCAGTGCCCTGGTTCGGGCCCGCGAGCTGGCTGAGGCCACGGCCCGGGCCCTCCTGTCCGACGTGGTCAACGCCACCGGCGTGCTGTTGCATACCAATCTGGGCCGGGCACCCTGGAGCCCTTCTTCAGGCGACGATCGGCGCTACACGACGCTGGAGTTCGATCTGGCTAGTGGTTCACGGGGTTCTCGGCAAGATCGGGCCCCCGCGCTGCTGGCCCGGGCGTGCGGCGCCGAGGCCGCCATGGTGGTCAACAACTGCGCATCCGCTGTCTTGCTCGTGCTGGCTGCTCTGGCTGCCGGGCGGGGAGTGGTGGTGTCACGCGGCGAGATGGTCGAGATTGGTGGCGGCTTCCGGATCCCCAACGTGATGGCCCAGTCGGGTGCCCGTCTGGTCGAAGTCGGGACTACCAACCGGACCCGCATCGGTGACTTTTCGGCCGCCATCGCGTCCGACCCCGACGTGGCCCTGACCTTGTCCGTCCACCGGTCCAACTACCGGATCGAAGGCTTCACCGAGTCGGCGTCGGTGGCTGAACTGGCTGCTCTAGACGTGCCGGTAGTGGCCGACATCGGGTCGGGCCTGTTGGATGCCGCCTGCCCGTGGTTGGCTGACGGTCCACCGGGGTGGCTGGCCAACGAGCCGGCAGCCCGTCAGACACTGGAGGCCGGAGCGGCGTTGGTGACGTTCTCGGGCGACAAGCTGCTGGGCGGACCCCAGGCTGGGATCATCGCCGGTCGAGCCGACCTCATCGAGGCGTGCGCCGCTCATCCGTTGGCCCGGGCCCTTCGCCCGGGAAGCCTCGTGCTGCAGTCTCTTCAGGACCTGGCACTGGCCTATCTAACCCGGGACGGCTGGTCCATTCCGTTCTGGCGTATGGCCACCGAGCCAATCTCCGACCTGCGGGCCCGCGCGGAACGGATCGCTGCCAATCTGACACCCGATCTGGTCGCCGACACGGTGGCCGTGCCTGGCGGGGGAACACTGCCCGGCGTGGAGATCCCTTCGGTCGGACTGGTCCTCGCCGGTGACCGGGTGGCTGAGTTGCGTGCCGGTTCACCCCCCGTGGTGGCCCGGGTGACTGACCATTCCACCGTGCTTGACCTCCGGACCGTGCATCCTGACGATGACGACGTGATCGCTGCAGCCCTCGCCGGCCTGACACCCGAGCCGACCCCCGTGCAGACAACCACCGACCGCACCCCCTCTAGCGACAAGCGCTGACCGGTGCACGTCGTTGCCACGGCGGGCCACGTCGACCACGGCAAGTCGACCCTCGTCGAAGCCCTGACGGGAACCGATCCCGACCGGTTCGCAGAAGAGAAGGCCCGGGGCCTGACCATCGACCTGGGGTTCGCAGCCACCACGTTGCCCTCGGGGGCCGCCCTGTCGCTAGTCGACGTCCCTGGCCACGTTCGGTTCCTTAAGAACATGCTGGCCGGGGTGGGTGCCGTGGACGCCTGCCTATTCGTGGTGGCGGCCACCGAGGGCTGGAAACCCCAGTCCGAGGAACACCTGCGGATCCTCGAACTACTGGGCATCGGCCACGGCGTGATCGCCCTGACCAAGGTCGGCCCGGCCGACGAGGACCTGGTCGACCTGGCCCGTCTGGAGATCATCGAGCAGGTGGAGGGCACGTTTCTCGAAGGGGCCGCGGTGGTGGCCACCGACGCACCGACCGGGCTCGGCCTCGACGATCTGCGAGTCGCCCTCGACGACCTGGTGGGCGTTACGCCCACCGCTATGGACCACGGCAGGCCCCGTCTGTGGGTCGACCGTGCCTTCTCCGCCAAAGGTGCCGGCACCGTCGTCACCGGCACTCTCTCCGGTGGTGCCCTGCGGGTCGACGATGAGTTAGCCATCCACCCCGCGGGTACCGCTGTCCGGGTGCGATCACTAGAGAATCACCACGCCAGCCACCTCGAGTTGCCTCCCGGTAGCCGGTGTGCGGTCAACCTGGTCGGGGCCGCCCATGACGAGGTGGTCCGCGGTGACGTACTCGTTCGATCTGACCAGTGGCACCACACGACGGTGTTCGACGCCTCACTCCAGGTGCTGGAGCGGCTCGACCACCCGGTCTCAAGACGAGGCGCCCACGTCCTCTACCTCGGCTCGGGTGAGCACCCGGTGAGGATGCGCATCCTCGGCCCCGATGCCCTCGAGCCAGGATCCGAGGGTTCGGTCCGGATCCACCTGCCCCGACCACTTCCCCTACTGCCAGGTGACCGGTTCGTCCTACGCGAATCGGGTCGGTCGGAGACGGTGGGCGGGGGCGAGGTACTCGACGTAGATCCGACCGAAAAGGCCTCCGCCGCCCGACCCGACCGCTCCGTGGACCGGGTGGTGAAAGAGCGGGGCTGGGTGGACGCCGACGAGTTGGAACGACTCACCGGTGAACGTAGAGATCCTGACGTCGACCGTTGGGTCGTCAATCCCGAGATGCTCCATGGGACGCTCGAAAGGCTGCGAGACGCCGTTGATTCCGTCGGTCCGCTGGGTCTCGAACTGTCTCGGCTGAATCCCTTTGAGCGGGCCGTCGCCGGGCTTCTAGGAGATGCGGTGATCGAAGCTGGCCGGCTGGTTCCGGTGGGAGCCGTCGATCCGCTGGCCGACCACCCGTTCGTGGCCGCCCTGGCTGCCTCACCGTTCACCCCACCTGGACCGGACGGGGTCGACCGCGGCGAGCTACGGGAACTGGTCCGACGCGGCGACCTGATCGAAGTGGAGGGAATCTTCTATTCCGCCTCGGCCATCGATGCGGCCGCCCGGCTGGCCGCCCGGCTACTGGTCGACGATCCCGACGGATTCACCGTCTCGGTATTCCGGGAGGCGGCGGGCAACACCCGTAAGCACGCCATGCCGTTGTTGTCCCATCTAGACAGCACCGGCATAACCAGACGGCGCGGCGACGTCCGGATCGCCGGCCCACGCCTCCCCGTTCTCTGACACAGTTTCAGATCTCGAGCAGCACCCGACGTTCAGACTCATTGGTACCACCCCAGATTCCATGGGTTTCGCCACGGCCCACAGCGAACTCGAGACACCGTCCGACCACCACACAGCGATCACAGATCGCCTTGGCCCGGAGTTCCCGAAGACGCTTCTCGTCTCGGCCCTCACCGCTGCCCGGCGGGTAGAACACCACGGCCTGCGGTCCTCGACAAGCTGCCTTCACCTGCCACTCTCGGAAGTTGCCGTTAACCGGCATCCGCACACCCCTCGTGGTCTGTCGGCCCGTCCGATCGGGCCGTAGGCGACGAACCTATGACGCGCGTGCCGGCCGGGACAAGGGTGAACTGCCAGCTAACTCAGCGACGTCGATAGTCGCGGGCGGCGCCGTCGACAGGCTCGACCTCCAGCCACAAGCCGTCAACCCCGGTCACCCGGATGTCGCCACCGGGTTCCACCGGGGTGGCCCGGTTGGTGGTGGCCCGCCACACGGCGTCGCGCACCCGGACAGTGCCATTGGGCGAGAGCTCGTCCTCGGCAGTCCCCTCCTCGCCGATGATCCACTCCCGACCGATGGTGGGTGTCGAGAACCGGGTCCGGACCATGGTCGGCATTCCACCCACCACACCAGCCACCGTGCCCACCAGGCCGACGGCCAGAGTGATCCAAGAGAAGGACTGTCCCTCGAAGAGGAACACCGAGCCGGCCACCAGGGCGATTGTTCCGATGATCGACCAGAGACGCGGTACACCGGCCTGGACGTCGATAGCGAAACCCACGAAAGCGAAGACGAGGACGCCCACCGCCCAACCCCGAGCAGGGAGCACGCCGAGGCCATAGGTCGAAAGGAGGAAACACCCGGCGCCGATGACACCGGCGATGCCCACCCCAGCCGTGTACAACTCGAAGACCAGCAGACCCATGCCGATCAGCAGGAGCAGGTACGCCACCGCCGGGCTGGCCACCGTATGGAAGAACTGTGCCACGACGTCGAGTTGACGAAAGCGGGTCGGGGTGACCGGCTGGACCGAAGGGCCATCGTCGCCGTCAACCGTTCGGACCTCGAAGCCGGGCACGCCCACCAGCTGTTCTAGGAGCACCGGTGCAGAGCGAGCCAGGCCCCGTTCGATGGCCTCCTCGTAGCCCACGGCCCGGTCCACCAGATCAGTATCGACGGGCAGGCCGAAAGGAAGGCCGAAGCCACCGCCCAACACGGACTCGCCCAGTGCCCCGAGGTGAGCACCCGGCGCGATGCCGATGTCGTCGCCAAGGGCGACCAGTCGGGCCATCGGCCCGGTGGCCTCAGCGCCCGACGGGCCGACCCAAAACGAGACCGGTACCGGTGCGGCGACGATCAGTTCGGCGAGACGAACCAGTTCGGCCTCATCGACCACCGAAGTAGTGCTGTCGACCTGGAAGACCACGGCCACCGTTTCGACTGGATCGAGGGACTCCAGGACGTCGGCCAGCATGTCGACCAGTACCGGGTCTAAGAAGCCATGGACCTCCACGACATCGACTACGGCCGGCGGGGTATGCACCCCGTCCTCGTGTTCGGAATGCGCGCCAGCGGTCGGCGCGCCCAACACGATGACGGCCGTCATGGACAGCAGGCCAACGAGCACACGTCGGAAAAGGGAGAGCGGAAAGAGGTATCGCATCACGGGTCCGGGAGGAGGGTAAGACAACGAGTCGGGCAAGCCTACGGACCGGTGTGCGTTGGCAACCTGCCCGGGTCAACCTGCTCCGGCTGGTGGATCTCCGTGGGTCGTATCCCTCAGAACTACTGGTCAGGTACCAGCCTCGCCGAGCGCCAGTGCGGCCTCCTCGACGGTTTCACGCACTGGCACGATCCGATCAAAGCCGGTGGTGTGCAGCAAGCGAATCAACGCCGGGCGATTGCACGCCACGGCCACGTCTCCGTCGTTCTCCCGGGCACGTCGGATACCACCGATGAGCGCACCTAGGCCAGCGGAGTCCATGAACGGGACATCGGAGAGATCGACCAGGATGAAGGCCTCGACAGACAAATCGGTCAACGACTCCCTGAACTGAGCCACCGTGTAGGCGTCGAGTTCCCCGGCTGGTCGGCACAGGACATAGCCATCATGTCGTTCGACCGTGATCTCAAGCATCCGGGTCGCCTCCTGACCGATCGACGTGCGCGGAGAGCACGTCCGTTGGGGGCAACGTAGTCGGCGGCGGGCGGTAACGGTCACCGACCCCCCCGGTACGCTCCCGCCCATGAGCGAGACCGCTGCCTCACCGACGGATACTTTGACGGTTCTCGTGGCCACCGATGCCGACCACGTCCACGACGAGGTGGATGCTGCTCTGGAGGGCGACCACACGGTGATCCGAGTGCACACCGGAGCCGAGGTGCTGGCCGCGGTGGCCGCCCACGGACCGGCGATGGTGGTGCTCGACCTCCAGATCGGAAACATGGGTGGCATGGCCACTTGTATGGACCTTCGCCTCGAGCAGCGGGCCGATCGGATCCCCGAGCAACGGATCGTGATGCTCCTGGACCGCGATGCGGATGTCTTCCTGGCACAGCAGGCCGAGGCAGACGCCTGGATGGTCAAGCCGGTCGACGCCCTCATCTTGCGACGCACCGCCCGCGATTTACTCGCCACCTGAACACACCCGTGATCCACGGACGGCGACCTGACCGGGGCCATCCGAACTGGCCCGGTGGTCACGACCGGTCCCCGTAGGGCGCCGGTACCCTTGCCCGCTGAAACGGGTAGTGGCGCAGCTTGGTAGCGCGCCTCGTTCGGGACGAGGAGGTCGTGGGTTCAAATCCCGCCTACCCGACCAGGGGGTCTCGGCAGGTTATTGAAAACGGCTCGGCAGGTTTCGACCACACAGGGTGACCAACCCGAACCGAAAAGGGTGCCGACCTAACAGCTCACTAAGACTTCCTGTCATACGCCTGACCGTCCGTGTCCTAACCGTCGGCGCACGAATCCTTACCTTCAGGATCTCCTACATGTC
>MPLU02332673.1_pt1 | contig 123386 bp, 119 predicted proteins | sample 1617381 | NCBI WGS metagenome assembly MPLU02 (sample SAMN05944801, study PRJNA350692) | marine metagenome | biome: marine; feature: ODZ; material: water; isolation source: 90 m water sample filtered on 0.2 um supor filter | place: Pacific Ocean | collected 2012-04-08 | depth 90m m
CATGGACCGTGTCCAAAGGATGATCGACTCGCTCATACCGGTGTTCGGTCCCGACGGGGTCAACATTGGAATCGCCGAGGGGCTCACCTACGGAGACATCGCCACCAACGAGTTCATCGACGACAGCATCGGCCTGGTCAGCACGACGGCTCCAGCCGAAGAGGCTGCTGGTGTGCTCGCCGCTGCATGTCCGAGCCCGATCATCGTCCAGACCGACTGGCATGCACAGGCCGAGCACGGCCCAACGTACGAACTGCTTGGCCAGGACTACGTGGTCGATGCTTCCAACTACTCCGTGACTGGCACGCTCGTCACCAGTGGCGAGGTCGACACCGGCGTCGAAATCGAGATCCGTGAGGGTGGCCCGGCAACTGGCTGGCAACAGACCGCATCGGTCATGTATCAGGACCCCGACATTTTCCTCGGCTACACCAGCACCGACGGTGCCGTAGAGGCCTCGGCGGATCAGCCGACCGTCTCAGTCGCCGTGATCATGGAGAAAAACCCTCAGATCATCATGTGGAACCCTGAGCAGTTCCCGGGTGTTAAACGCGTGGCAGACCTCCCCGACGACACCCCGATCCTCACGTCCTGGATGGCGACCTACCTTTACTGGCTCATCAATCAGGGCATCGTCGACGCAAGCCAGGTCGAAGAGTCCTACGAAGCCGGGGTGAGCAGGTTCGTAGCGGAGGACGGCGCCTACGGTCAGCAGGGCTACGCCTCGAACGAGCCCTACATCTACGAGGTCGAGACACCGGAGTATGGCAAGGCGGTCCAGTACGAGCTCACCCACGACATGGGCTACGAGACCTACTCGCAGAACTACGGGGTGCTGCCCGAACGCATTGAAGAGGACAGAGCGTGCCTCGAGCTCCTCGTTCCGATCCTCCAGCAGGGGATGGTCGACTATGTGACCGACGGCGCCGAGACCAACGCCGTGATCATGGACGTCAACGCGATCTACGACGATGGCTTTGTGTACTCCGAGGGCAATGCCGAATTCGGCCACGCGGAGTTGGGCCGCCTCGGTCTGATCGGTAACGGTCCCGACGGCACGATCGGTAAGCACGACATGGACCGCGTCCAAAGGATGATCGACTCGCTCATACCGGTGTTCGGTCCCGACGGGATCAACATAGGAATCGCCGAGGGGCTCACCTACGGAGACATCGCCACCAACGAGTTCATCGACGACAGCATCGGCCTCGAGTAGCCAGCTTTCGAGTCGATTCGGGGTATAAAGGCGAGGAGGCCGGGCCGTAAGGCCCGGCCTTCCGCCGTTTTCAACCCCACCGGGCGGAAGATCTGTTCGCTCAGACGCCCCAGGTGCTGACCATCGCCCACATGGTCACCAGGATGACTCCCATGCTGGCGAGCGACCACATTGCGATCCTCTGTTCGATCGACTCAGCAGCCCCCGTGTCGCCAGCATCGTAGGCCGCGCCCACCTTTGCGCCCTGACGAGCGAAGTAGATCCCGCTCACAACTGCGACGACAAGAGCGAAGAATCCAATCGACACGAACGTGTCAGACATCTTGAACGGCGAGTCTTCGACCTCGGTCACAAGCAGCACGCCAGTGATCAAGACGATCAGTTGGGCCGGCGTGTAGATGTAGCGCTGCTTGATTCTTACGACGAAGTGATGCCAGTCGTCTGAAGCGACCGCCCGTGCTTTGGGGTTGATCCGCGGGTTAATCAGGAAACTCACCACGTTGGTGCCGAACCATGCGCCGGCGGCCAAGATGTGCAAGGTCAACAGGGTGTCACGCATTGTCACGGCCGTGACTCGATGGATAGGCGCCGCCAGCGTCCAAAGTCATCATGGGCAGATCGCTAGTATACTAATCATTGTGTGGAATGAGTAAATATGGGGAAGGCCGACTATGCCGATCACTGGACTACACACCATGTTCTACTCCTCGGAGGTCGACGCTTTCCGTGCGGTGATGCGCGATGCGTTCGAGCTGCCGTGCTGGGACGACGGTGATGGCTTCATGATGTTTCATTGTCCTCCAGCGACAATGGAGCCCCACCCCGGTCCGATGGAGATCGATGTTCCTGCCGCTGGTCCACCGACCCACGCGGTGGGTTTCGTGTGTGAAGACATCGACGCGACGATCGAGGAGTTACGGGCCAAGGGGGTGGGGTTTCGGGGCAAGAAGATGGACATGGGCTGGGGCTACGCCATCGTGATGGTGCTACCGGGCGGGGTCGAAATGGTCCTGGAAGAAGCGCACACTTCCGACAATGCCTGACCACGAACACTCCCGAGCCGAGGTAGTGGTTCAGTATCGGATATGGGAGCGACAGACGTGGGCGCGCCCCCCTCCTCAAGTCAACTGTGACCACCCACAACATCTCACATGACGTGTGAGCATTCGCTCAACAAAGATCCGCCAACAAGATGCAGGACCCGCCGTCGACGAGGTCGCCGGCACCACAAGGCCCAGCCCGAAAAAGGAGAATCTCTATGTGCGCACCGGCCCACGCTCACAAGGTCTACATCAAGGCCGGCCTCGATGAGGTCTGGCGAGGTATCACCGACGGCGAGATGACCGCCAACTACCGCGGCCCCTGCCATCCAGACCTGGGAATGGCAGAGTTCGGCACCAGAATCGAATCCGATTGGACAACGGGCGCCACGGTCGAGCACGTCGCCCGCGACGGCAGTGTTGTCGCTGACGGCAAGGTGGTTGCCATTGACGCCCCGAATCGTCTGGAAGTTACTTTCCACGCTCACTGGGATCCTGAGTTGGAGGCCGAGGGACCGGTGCGCGAGGTGTACCTGCTCGAGGACGAGAAGATGGGCCTCACCAAGCTCACCGTCGAGCTCTACGACGCCGAACCCGACAGCAAGAAGTTGGCCGACACCATCGACCATGTCCCGTTCATCATCTCGGGGCTGAAGACGCTCCTGGAGACTGGGACGCCACTGGTGGCCTAACAGGCTCGCACACAACTACTTGTGTGCGTATTTGGCCATCTCTTCTCAACGTCACTCTCTCGGCGGAGATTCCGCTTGAAAGGAAAGGAAAGCCGACTATGGCAATTACTGGGCTGAACACCCTGCTCTACTCCACGGAGGTCGAGGCGCTCCATGCGGTGATGCGTGACGTCTTCGACCTACCCCAGGAGGACGTCGACCCAGACTGGATCCACTTCGATTGTCCTCCGACGACGATGGAGCTACACCCTGGTCAGCCGGACTTTGGTGTTCCAGCTGGCGATCGGATCACCCACGCGTTGTCGTTGATATGTGACGACATGGACACGACGGTCGAGGAGCTACAGGCCAAGGGGGTCGAGTTCCTGGGCGAACCAAGAGACGTAGGCTGGGGCAAGGTCATCATCATGGTGCTACCGGGTGGGGTCGAGATGGTCATGTACCAGCCCGGCGAAGAATAGACCGTTATCTGAGCACGACTGACTATGGCGATCACTGGGCTGCACACCATGTTCCACTCCGAGGAGTTCAGTCACCTCATGTCCGCAGCGGTAGTGGCTGAAGATCCTGCCGCGGTTCAAAGTTGACTGACGACGCTGAGCAGAGGATCGATCCCGTCAGACGCCCCACGTACTGACCATCGCCACCACGGCTACCACGACGACGGCCATGTCGACGAGCGACGCGATCGCGAGTTTCTGCTCAATAGGGGCCACCGCTTGCATATCGCCAGTTTCGTAGGCAGCAGCCACCTTGCGGCTCTGATGCGCGACGTAGATCTCGCCCAGTACCGCTCCAGCGAGAACGGCTAACAACCCGATCAGCACGAACGTGTCGGACATCTCGTAGGGCGAGTCATCGACCGCGGTCACGAGTAGCACACCGGTAATTAGAACAATCAGGTACGCCGGTATGTAGAGGTAGCGCTTGAACCCCACGACGGTGCGGTGCCAGTGGTCTGAAGCGATCTCCGATGCCCGCGGGTTGATTCGCGGGTTGATAATGAACCCCATCACGTTGGTGCCGATCCATACGCCAGCGCCCAGGATGTGAATGGTCAACAAGGTGTCACGCATCGGAAGTGCCTTTCGTGGCTCGACTGCTCGGCGTCGGCCTCTATCGGAGTGGGACTGGCCTCTTAATCCACCAGTGGCGTGCCCGTCTCCAGCAGCGTCTTGAGCCCTGAGACGATGAAGGGAAAGTGGTCGACCGTGTCGGCCATCGTCTTGCTGTCGAGGGCGGCGTCATACAACTCGACGGTGAGTTTGGTGAGGCCCATCTTCTCGTCCTCGAGCAGGTACACCTCGCGCACCGGGCCCTCGGCCTCCAACTCAGGATCCCAGTGAGCGTGGAAAGTAACTTCCAGACGATTCGGGGCGTCAATGGCAACCACCTCACCGTCAGCAACAACACTGCCGTCAGCAGTGACGTGCTGGACTTGGGAACCCGGTTCCCAGTCGGACTTCACCCCAGTGCCGTACTCAGCCATACCGAGGTCGGGATGACAAGGCCCTCGATATTGAGCAGTGAGGTCACCGTCGGTGAGTCCTCGCCAGACCTCGTCGAGGTCGGCCTTGATGTAGGCCTTGTATACGTGGACGGGTGTGGACATAGAGGTCTCTCCTGCAGGTCGCAAGCATTTTTTGTAACGACCTCATCAACGGTTAACTCTGAATGTTTATTGACAAAACTTATGTTAGTAATACTCATCCGTCAAACTAGGTCGCTATTGTCGAAAATACCATCTCTCTTCGACTATTAGCCCTGGCGACGAGGAAAGCCGCTACCGGCACACCCGTTACACCCCGAACTGCCTCCTAGTGTCAGCCTGATGTCCAGCCCCTCCTACCCCGCCGTCGGGCCGTCCGTGCGGGAACTCGCCCTGGTGGCTGTCGGTGGAGTGACCGGGGCGGCAACCCGGTGGGGGCTGCTGGAGGCAACTGTCGGTGCGGACGGCGGCCCGGCCGGACCGGTGCTGCTGGCCAACCTGGTGGGGTGCGGCCTGCTGGGCCTTCTCCTGGGACGCGGTGTCACTTCCTCGACTCGCCTGCTGGCCGGCGTCGGATTCTGTGGGGGCCTGACCACCTTCTCGACCTTTGCCGTCGAAGTGGCCGAGGCCCTTCGGGCCAGCGACGCGTCGGGAGCGTTCGGCTACGCGGTGCTCTCGGTTGGCGGCGGGCTGGCCACCTTCCTGCTGGGTCGGATGACCGGCCGAGCCATCCTTCGAGGTCGACCCACGGAGTCGTCGTGCTGATCGGGCTGGGATTCGTGGCCGCCGCCGCAGTTGGAGGGGGACTTCGACTGATAGCGACCCGACGTTGGCCGGGCGGTCACCTGGGCACGATGGCCGTGAACGTGTCCGGTGCGTTCGCCCTCGGACTCCTGGCCGGCGCCGATGCCGGCACGCTGACGGTCGTCGGCACGGGTGGCCTGGGAGCGTTCACCACGTTCTCAACCTTCGCCGCCGACGTCGTGGCGCTCGGTGAGACCCGGATCGGCACCCGTCGGGGTCGCTCGGTGGGCCACATTCTCAACACCCTCGTGTTGGGAGTCGGGGCCGCAGCACTCGGCCTGATGATCAGCGTCTGACGGCTGGCAGTCAGCCGATGGTGGTGGCGCCCCTCATGTAGGGCTGAAGCACCTCCGGGATGGCGATCGTGCCGTCGGGCTGGCGATGCGTCTCGACCACGCCGGCCCAGACACGCGGTACGGCAAGGCCGGACCCGTTCAGGGTGTCGACGATCCGTGTGCCCTTCTCGTCGGTCGGCCGGTACCGGACGTTGGCCCGACGGGCCTGGTAGTCGCTGAACCACGACACCGACGAGACCTCCAGCCACTGGTCGGCCCCCGGTGCGTACACCTCGAGGTCGAACGTACGGGCCGACGAACCACCCAGGTCGCCAGCGCACAGATCCAGCACCCGGTAGGACAACCCGAGGTCTGTGATGGCCGCCTCGGCCCTGGCGAGGATGTCGGCGTGTACTTCGGGGGCCTGGTCGCGTGTGGCGTACGAGAGCAGCTCCACCTTGTCGAACTCATGGATACGGAGTAGGCCACGGGTATCACGCCCAGCGGAGCCGGCCTCGCGACGGAAGCACGACGTGTGGGCCATGAGTTTCATCGGCAGGTCGGATTCGTCGAGTACCTCGTCCCGGCAGAACGAGGTGAGCGGCACCTCGGCTGTGGGAATGGCCCATAGGTCGTCCCGTTCGAGGTGGTAGGCGTCCTCTTCGAACTTGGGAAGGTGCCCGGTGGACACCATGGTCTCGGTCTTGACAAGCGTTGGCGGACGCATCTCCCGGTAAGCATCCGCGTTGCGGTCCAGGCCGTACTGGATCAACGCCCGGCACAGGGTGGCGCCCATGCCTGTGTACATGACGAACATCGAGCCGGAGAGCTTGGTGCCCCGTTCCACGTCCAGGAGTCCGAGCTGTTCGGCGATCTCCCAGTGGGGCACCCGCTGGTGCTCGCCGTAGGCATCGGGATCCCAGTGCTCGTGGCGGACCAGCACGTTGTTGGCCTCGGTCAGGCCATCGGGAGCGTCAGCGGAGGGAAGGTTCGGCACGCGCAGCAGGGCGTCGCGGATCTCGTCGGCCAGCATGTCGACTTCACTAGCCAGGGTGTCCTCGCGATCACCCAAGTCACGGCTCCGAGCCTGCAACTCGACAGCCTCGGCAGCCTTACCATCGCGGTGGAGACCACCGACCTCCTTGGAGATGGTGTTCACCTCGTTACGGACCTGATCCCGTTCCTCGGCGAGGGCCCGCTGCCTGGCGTCCAACTCGATGATCTGATCGAGACCGGAGGTGTCCTCACCCCGACGGGCCAGGGCGGCCTTCACGGCCTCGGGATCTGAACGCAGCAGCCGGATGTCGATCACGGGTGCGAACCTAGCGGGAGGGCCGTGGCCCTACTCGACCGGTTCCTCGTCGGAGTGCAGCCGACGGTGGCGTCCCTCCGCCGGTCGCATCTGCTGGTTCTCCTGGTGGTGAACACGCGAATAGCCGATGAACTTTACGATGATGATCCCCCACAGGTAGAAGCCACCCAGCAGCTTCATGATGAGCCCCGCCGCCTGCTGGTCCGATGTCACCGTCACCCCGAACGCCTCAAAGCCGTCGTCATAGTGCTTGTAGACCGTGCCTTCGGCGAAGGTCAGCCACGCCGCCGGAATGGTCGGGATGACCGACATCAGGAACAGGTAGATCATCTGACCCGGCACCGAGATCCTCAACTCGGGCAGGGGCGCCACCACCGGAACCCACATCAGCAGTGCCGCGACAAACAGCAGCAGATGGACCGAATAGTGGAAGGCCCCGGAGTCGAACGACCACTGCACCACACCACTCCAGTGGGTGAGCGCCGTCAGGGCGTTGAACAGCACGCCGGCCACCACTGGGTGGGCCAGGCGACGCAGGATTCTCGACCCGCGGCCACCCTCGAGCACCAGGAGGCGAGCCAGCCACGCCGGCATGGCCAGCAGGAACAACGGCGGCACGATGAAGGTGATGAACATGTGTTGGACCATGTGCACCGCATAGAGGTGTGCCTCGGCGATGTCGTGCACCGGCCAGTCGGCCGAAACCAGCAGCAGCACGGTGGCCGCCACGAAGGCCCGCCGCTGGAACGGGGTGCTGATCGGTTGACCAACCGGAACGACCCGGGGGCCAATCACCCGGGTGGCCCACCAGCCCAGGGCCACGACGGCAACGACCAGGAACCAGACCTCGGGGTGGGCCTGCCATCGCCAGGGATCGGGAGTGGCTGCCAGTAGAGCCGTCACGGGATCAGGACCAGTTCACGGTCCGGGTGGGGTCGCCGCCCCTGGGCAACGAGACGCCTCAGCCCTTGTGCCAGAACTCGAAGACGGTGAGGGTGATGCCGTAGACGATGGTCGCCAGCACCAGGCCCGCTACGAAGAACTTCGTGAACAACGGGCTGTCAAAGCGAAGGTGCATGAACCAGGCGGCCACGTAGAAGAACTTGTAGATCATCATCGCCATCAGCATGGGGATAAGGACCTCGCCGGGCATCTCCACGAAGTAGGTGGCCACCTCGAGGGCCGTGACGATGGCCAGGATCGCTGCGACCTGGATGTACCGACGATCTGACGGGTGGTCGTGATCCTCCTCATGTGCTGCCTCGTGGGACTCCACGGGTGACTCGGTGGCGGTGCTCATGGTGATGACTCCCGGATCAGCTGGTGGGTGAGGGCACCAGGTAGATAACGGTGAAGATGAAGATCCACACCACGTCGACGAAGTGCCAGTAGAGGCCGACGATCTCGACGGTCTCGGACCGCTCCTTGGTCAGCGTTCCTCGCAGCGAGGAGATGAGCAGCGACATCAGCATCAAGATGCCCAGACTCACGTGCACGCCGTGGAACCCGGTCAGGGTGAAGAAGGCTGACGAGAAGGGGCTGGTCGTGTAGCCCAGACCCTCCCGAACGAACGTCGTGAACTCGTAGACCTGCCCGCCGATGAACAGTGAACCCAACAGGGCGGTGGTGAGCAACCAGATCCGATTGTTGCGGATGTCGCCCCGCTGCAACGCTGAGAGCGCCAGCACCATGGTCAGCGAACTCATCAGCAGCACGAACGAACTGACCGACGTAAAGGGAATGTCGAAGATGTCACCCGGTGCCGGGCCCGAGGCATACCGACTGCGATAGATCAGATAGGTCGAGATCAAGCCACCGAACAACAGGCATTCTGAACCCAGGAACACCCACATCAGAAGCTTGTTGTTAGACAGGCCAGTACCCGTCGCGTGGCCGTGCGACACGGCAGCGGAGTCAGCCAACGGGGGCCTCCTGAGCAGTCTCGGTGGTCGCCTCGTCAGATTCCTCGTCGGCGACCCCATCGTGGTCGTCACCGTCGTCGTGGTGACCGTGGCCGTGAGGCCCGTCCGGGTCATCAACCGGCTCGAAAATCCATCCGTAGATGGCCATCAGGATCAAGATGGCACCCGGTACGCAGAACCAGAGCGAGTAGATGAGGCCGAACCCGATGAACGGCATCCCAGTAGCCATAACAAGCGGCCAGTACGAGGGCGACGGCAAGTGGGTGTCGGTGGCCGATCCGTCCTGACAGACCTCCTCGGCCGTCGCTACTCGGACCACCCGACCATCTTCGTCCTCGCCGTACTTGCGATGCCAGAATTCGTCGAGCGACGAAACTTCGATCTCATCGTCGAAGTTATGCACCGGCGTCGGGTTCGGGGTGAACCACTCCGGACTGCGGGCGTCCCACGGATCCGGTCCGATCGGCGGTGCACCCCTGGCTCGACGAGCCGATAGGACCACGTTTATCAGGAACACGACCACACCCAGAGCGATTACGAAGGCACCGATGGAGGCGAACATGTTCCAGAACTCGAAGCCGAAGCCCGGGCTGTAGGAGTCGATGCGACGCGACATGCCCTGCAGGCCGAGGATGTGCATTGGACCGAACGTCATGTTGAAGCCGACAAGCATCAACCAGAAGTTCCACTTGCCCCACTTCTCGCTCAATAGGTGGCCAAAGATCTTGGGCCACCAGAAGTAGAAGCCAGCGAAAAACCCGAGCAGGGTCCCGCCAAAGATCACGTAGTGGAAGTGGGCGACGATGTAATAGGTGTCCGTCTGTTGGGTATCGGCCGGAGCCAGCGAGTGGGTCACGCCAGACAGGCCACCAATGGTGAACATCGAGACCACGCCGAACGCGAACAACATCGGTGTGTTGAAGCGGATCCGACCACCCCACATGGTGGCCAGCCAGTTCAGAATCTTCACACCAGTCGGCACGGCGATGAACATCGTTGACACCGAGAAGGCAGCCACTGATATGGGTCCGATACCCGACACGAACATGTGGTGCGCCCACACGCCCCAACCCATGAAGCCGATAGCGATGCCCGAAAAGACCATGAACGGATATCCGAAGATGGGCTTGCGCGAGAACGTTGGAATGACTTCGCTGATGATTCCGAAGCTGGGCAGAATCAGGATGTACACCTCAGGATGTCCGAAGATCCAGAACAAGTGCTGCCATAACAACGGGTCGGCGCCCATCTCCGGGTTGAAGAAGTTGGCACCGTAGTTCCGGTCGAACATGAGCAGGAACAAGGCAACGGTGATGACTGGCACAGCGAACAGCAGCAGGAACTGCACCACCAGGATCATCCAGGTAAAGACCGGCATCTTGAACAATGTCATGCCCGGTGCCCGCATGTTGAGAACGGTCACGATCAGGTTCATGGCTGACACCAGCGAGGCGATACCCATGATCTGCAAACTGAGGATGTAGTAGTCCATCCCCTCGCCGGGCGAGAAGACCATCCCGGTGTTGGGGGCATATGCGAACCATCCGCCGTCGGGGGCGTCCCCCACGATCCAGGCCATGTTCAAGAACAGCCCACCGGCCAGGAAAACCCAGAACGAGAGAGCGTTGAGACGGGGGAAAGCGACGTCCCGGGCCCCGATCTGCAGGGGCAACAGGTAGTTCGCGAACGCTGCTGCCAATGGCATAGCCACGATGAAGACCATGGTCACGCCGTGCATGGTGAAGACCCGGTTGTAGGTGTCTGCGCCCAGCACGGTTCCGTCCGGGGTGGCCAACTGCAGGCGTATCAGTAGGGCCTCCACACCACCGATGAGAAAGAAGAAGAGGGCAGTCGCTCCATAAAGGATGCCGATCTTCTTGTGGTCGACCGTGGTGACCCAGTCACGCCAGCCGGTGTTGGCCTTCGGCCGCGTGTAGACACCGATCGACCCGCCCAGGGCCTCCAGTTCGGTCACGTCACTCATCAGTCAACCTCCGTCGCCGCGATGACTTCTATGGCCGGGGTCCGACCCAGGGTCTGGAGGTACGCCACCACGTCATCGATCTGGCTTTCACTGAGGCCCATGGCCGGCATGCCCCGTCGACCCTCGGCATAGGCGGGCTTTTCGGCCGGTGCGTTTCGCAGCCAAGCTTCGAGCTGGGTCCGGTCCAGCGAACCGTCTGGTTCATAGAGATCGAAGATGCCGCCGGCATAGGTGGTTCGACTCATCAGATGGGTCAGGTTCGGTGCAGCGTTGGCCACCAGATCAGCTCCACCACCGTCGTTGATTCCGTTCACCACGTGGCAGCGAGCGCACTGGCCCTCAAAGACCGCCCTACCCCGCAGCGCGGCGCCATCAGTCGGCTCGATAGCTGGCTGCATCTGCTGGTCGACCCACAACTGGAAGTCAGCCGGATCCATGGCCACCGTCTGCATCCGCATCCGGGAATGGCTGAGACCACAAAACTCGGTGCACTGGCCGAAGTAGACACCGGGCGTCTCGGCCTCGATTTTCCATGGTGAGACCCGACCCGGCACCGCATCACGCTTCCCGTTCAACGCCGGAATCCAGTAACTGTGGATCACATCGCGGCTGGTGATCTTGAGACCGATCTCCGAACCAGTCGGGATGACCAGCTGATTGGCCGCCACGATGTCAGCCGGCGGCAGATGGCGAGCGTCACTCAGGTCGAGGCCGTCCAGGCCGTCGAAGTAGTAGCGGAACTCCCACCACCACTGTTGGCCGACCACAACTACCTGGGGATCCCACGAGGTGCGCTCCCCGTCCACCGAGATCACGATGTCGGTTCTGTCCTCGCTGTTGAGGTCGAAGTGGCTGAGAAGGGTGAATACGGCGATAACGGCCATGAGGACCGCCGGGCCGATGGTCCAGCCGATCTCGGCCCGGAAATGGCCGTGCAACTGGTGCGGGAACTCGTCGGTGCTGTGATCGTCACGAAACTTCCACCAGATGATGCCCGAAACCCCGAAGATGATCACGAAGACGATGCCCGCGACGAGAAACACCGGATTGGCTAGCGAGTCGATCGACCGGGATATCGGGCCTTGGGGCTCCAGGGTGTCCAGTGGGGCGTCAGCGGCACAGCCGGTCAGGGCCAGCGGGATGCCGATGGCGAGGGCTACCAAGCGACCCGGGCTCGGGGGCCTGCGCAGGGACTTGGGGATCAATGGTCCGCCTCCGCATCGTCTTGGTGGACTCCGCCACCCTTGTGGTGGAACTCGCGTTCACCGCTAACCGCGGTGACGATGCCGAGGATGAGAACGACCGTGATGCCTGCGAACAGTATGACCCGGACAGTCGAACGCGGCATCTCGGGGCGGCGGCTGATCAGGACGGCCAACCCGAAGATGGCCAGGCCGACAGCGGTAGCCACCCAGACGGCACCGGTCACCGATGAGGCGAGCAGTACCCGGGAAACGGCCAGCACGAGGACGGCCACGCCGGCCGCACCGAGGATTGGAATCTCGATGGGGCGCATGAGGTTCTCACGGGCCTCAGCGTTGGCCTCGGGATCACCGGAGACCTTCTCAGACCAGTTGGTCATGGTCCACTCGATGCCAATGGCGGCCACGATGACCAGACCCAGAACGAAGATCGCGGAGTTGACGACCAGCCCTACGCCGATGACGCCGATACCGAGCGCACCGAAGACCGGCCACAGCGAGTTGCCGACGGCTACCTGACCGACCGGGGCTTCGTCCAAACCCAGTACCTCGGCCTGTGCCTCGGCGTCCCCGTCACGGAAGGCCACGGCGACAAGGCCAAACATGGCCAGCACACCGGATGCGAAGATCAAGATGGTGTAGGAGACATGGTTGCCCACGCCACCCTTCCAGCCGATGGAGAGGGGCCCGGTCTCGGTCGCACCCGAGGTGTACCCGGCGAACACGGCCGCCAGCGCGACGGCCATGGCGAAGCCGAACCAGAGTTTGAAGCCAGTGGTGAGCATGTCGATCTCCCGCCGCTACTTGGCGATGTAGATGCCGACCCAGATGACCGAATACACGGCCACCGTGGCATACCAGTAGAGGGCCGCCGCCGAGACAAGGTCCCGATGCCGGTTGGTGTCCTGCCCACCCAGGGTTCGCAGGAGGAGCATCCCGAGCCAGAGCACACCGACGGCCACCATGACGAGGTGCGAGCCGACGATGACGTACAACATCGTCGCCGCCTCGCTGGCGTCGATGGGCAAACCGATGTCCATGAAGTAGAAGACGGTCTGGTTGACCATGGCGATCCCGAGGACCGCGGTGAGCGCCATGGCGATCATGGCGTGGACCCGGTCGTCATTCAGGACAGCCTGAACGGCCCACGCCATGGTGATGGCGGACAGGGCCAGCGTGGTCATGTTCATTCCGCCGGGCACCAACTGGATGGCTCCCTCGGGGTACCACTGACTGCCCCAGGCCAGGGCGTCGGCCCGAATGGAGAAGTAGACGGCGAACAGGCCGCCGAAGTACATGAGAACGCTGCCTGTCCCGAATGCCGAGGCAATCACCAGAGTCCGCGGACGGGTCGGGGCGGTGGGGACGGTGGAGGCCATCATGCGGCGCCCTTCTCCTGAACGGTGGCCCCACTGGCACTCTGGGCGGTGGCCATATGAAGGGCTCCGGCGATCATCCAGACCGCCAGGCCGGCCACGACAGCCAGTGAGCCAAGCATCGAGACCAGGTTCAAGGCGTCGACTCCGGAGTTCGGATGACCGGCTGCGGAGATGGTGACCCCGGTGAAGTCGTTCTGGTTGAGCAGGCCACTGATCAGGTCTGTAGCTCCGCTCAGGACAACACCGAATGCGAGGGCCAACCCACCGAGGAGGAACAGACCGGGACGGGCGCCCGGGCCGACGATGTCATCACCCCAGTGGTGGAAGCCTGCACCTACTCCCAGGACGGCAGCACCGACTACAAAGGTGAAGTTGGCGCCTTCGACAGCGGTACCGAGCAGATCCAGTGGGGCGATGACGTGCACGGCACCGATGACGGTGCCGACCACGACCAGCAGCACGGCCACGAGAGCCACCACGGCTTCGGCGGGGGGCTTCGAACCCAGATTGGAGGCACCCCGGCGAAGCGTGTCGGCAACGCCACCGAGGATGGCCAAGGCAACCGGCACGATGGCGAAGGCGGCCACGACCGACAACGCCTCTTCACGGACCGGTGTACCCGGCGTGTCGAAGAAGGTCTGAGCGAAGGCGCCGAAGGACAGGAAGCCGAAGGCCGCGGTGGCCACCAGCAGGACGTCACGATTGGACTGGGTGACCCCAGTGGCCCGCGCCAGGACGTCCAGGGCGATGCCGATGACCGGCAAGGCCAGCACATAGACCGCCGGATGGGTGAACATCCAAGAGAGCTGCTCCCAGATGGCGTCCTCGGCACCGAACCAGAGGGCCGGGCGACCCCGGAGGTCGACGTAGGCCAGCACCGCGTTGGCGGCCAGTACCGGCAGCATCCCCGTCCAGATCGTGGCGGCAACCAGCGTGGTCCAGGCGGTGAAAGGAAGGTCCCGAAGGCCCGTACCGGCGACCCGACCAGAAACGATGGTGGTCATCACGCAGACCGAGGCCAGCAGCAGGCCCCCGATGACCAGAAGCAGGCCCATGAGGGTCAGGGCGGTGGCCTGTCGTTGGCCGGCCCCACCCGGGGTGCCGAGACCGCCGTCGACGAGGAATCCGGCAACGGTCATGACGGCGCCGATCAACCAAGTCCAGCAGGCCAACGCGGCGGCCCGGGGAAATAGCAGCGAACCGCCGCACTGACGGGGAACCACGGTGGTGGCGAGGCCCATCAATGCTGGCAGGACGCCGAGCAGCACTAGGGCGACCCGGTGAGCGGACCAGAACTGGAACATCTCGTCGGCCGAAGAGAACACGTCCGCCGAAGCGAGGTCGAGTCGCTCGAAGCTGACCAGCAGGCCGGCAATGGCCCCCAAGAGCACCGACGTCATGCCGCCGAAGCCCCACACCCGCGACAGGGTGTTCGGATCAGTGGAGGTGACGGCCTCCTCCAGAGCAGTCGGGGATGGATCGGAGGCGGCGGCGGTATCAGTCGTCGTCATCGAAGCTTCTTCGTTCGGTGGGCTCGTGCGATGCCCTCGTGCAACGATCCGGAGAAGCCCGGACCACACGAGGCTAGGCGAATCGTCAGAGATTCCGGCACCCGCACGAACGGGCAATCTAGTCGGCCCCGGGTCGGCGATCTGACTCGAACGGAGAAAACCAGGCAGCCCCCAACAGGTCCCTCCAGTCCGGCAACCGGCCCGATGTCAGACCAGAACGTCGATCACCATGGCTCCGAAGAGCAGCGTTAGGTAGGTGATCGAAAAGGAGAACAATCGCATCGCCGTTTGCTCGGTCGGGCGACGTCGAACCGCCTCCACCATGACACCGAAGACCGCACCCAGGATCAACGCCGAGACTAGGTACACGGCACCCATGTCGGCCACCGGCGAGAAGACCACGGTGAGCACGACCAAAACCACCGTGTAGAAGGCCATCTTTCGGACCGTTTCCTCAATGCTCACTACCGACGGGAGCATGGGGACGGAAGCCGCCTCGTAGTCATCCCGATACTTGATGGCCAGTGCCCAGAAGTGGGGTGGCGTCCAGAAGAAGATCAACAGGAACAGGATGACCGGTGACCACGCCAACGAATTCGTCACCGCCGACCATCCGACCAGCACCGGTACGGCCCCTGCCGCCCCACCGATCACGATGTTCTGCGTCGTCGTGCGTTTGAGCCACAACGTGTAGACGAACACGTAGAAGAAGGTGGCCGACGCTGCTAACGCAGCGCTGAGGAGGTTGACGGTGGCAAACAACCAGACGAAGGCGACCACCTCAATGACCACGGCGAAGGTGAGTGCCGCCCGCGGCGACATGACGCCCCGTACCAGCGGGCGATGCATGGTCCGCTCCATGAGGCTGTCGATGTCACGATCGACCACCATGTTCACGGCGTTAGCGCCACCCGCAGCCAACGTCCCGCCGACCATGGTGGCCACCATCAGCCAGATCGACGGCACACCGCGCTCGGCCACGAACATGGTCGGCACCGTGGTGACCAGGAGGAGTTCAATGATCCTCGGCTTGGTGAGGGCCACGTAGCCCACCAACTTCTGCCGTCGGGAGAACGGACCACCAGTCACAGGGATCGGATCGCCGGAAGGACGACCGCTGGGACGAGAAGAGTGGACGTGCACCGGCTCAGGCTAGGAGGTGGGCCGGTCCATCCGAACCGTCTCAAGTCAGCCGAGCAGCCAGTCCGCGGGCGTCGGGCCCTCCGGAAACAGCTGACTCTGGAAGCGTCGCATCCCACCCAACCACCGGTCCACGTCATCGCCCTTCCGGCGAACGTATTCCGCGACGTTCGGATGGGGGAGCACGTGGAACCGCCCGTCGGCCAGAGCCTCGACAACCGTGTCGGCGAGTTCGGCAGCGGTGAGCACGCCATCGACGGCCGCCGCTCCCGATGGTCCCTCGCCGGGCATCAGGTCGGCCGTCGGGCTGTTGGTGGTGATGTTGGTGGCCACGGCCTGTGGGCACAAAACCGACACCCCAATCCCGCGGTCCCCGTACGTCACGCTGATCCACTCGGCCAGGGACACCGCAGCATTCTTGGTAACCGAATAGTGGAGCGACCCGATCTGGGTCAGCAACCCAGCCGCCGAGGAAGTGTTGAGCAGATGACCGCCACCATTGGCCACCATGTGGGGAATGGCATGACGGGCCGCGTACAGGTGGGCCATGACGTGCACGCCGAACATGCGATGCATCTCTTCATCGGGGGCCTCGAGGCCACCTACCGTGACGTACCCGGCATTGGACGCCACCAGGTCGATCCGGCCATGACGTTCCACCGTCCCGTCAACTAGCGCCTTCACCGATACCTCGTCAGCCACGTCGCAGGTGACCGGCTCACAGGTCGTGCCGCCCGCCGACACCCGTTCGGCCAGGACCTCGATGCCGGCCGAATCCCGATCAGCGGCCACCAGGGCTCGCGCCCCTTCAGCCGCGAACCGTTCAACCATGGCCTCGCCGATGCCGCTCGCGGCACCGGTCACCACCACCACTGCATCACGAATCTGCATCGAGTTCTCCATGACCGCGGATCCTAGATATCAGTCCTGCTCGTACCCTCCACGGCCGCTCGTAGCCTCAGGGACGTGACGGCCGACGCCACGGACCCTCAAGCCTCTCCCCGCAGGCTCTCCCCCGACGCCTACCGCCGCATCTGCGGGGTGGCGCTCGTCTTGCTGGCCGCAATCGTGGTCACCGGCGCCGCGGTCCGTCTCACCGGGTCGGGCCTCGGATGCTCGGACTGGCCAACCTGTGAGCAGGACCGATTCGTCCCCGAGGCCGAGTTCCACGGCTGGGTGGAGTTCGGCAACCGGTTGATCACCGGGCTGGTCTCGGTGGCGGTAATCGCCGCCGTGCTGGGCTCGATAGCCCGAACTTCCCGACGTGCGGACCTTCTACGATGGTCGTGGGGGCTGGTGGCTGGCGTGATCGGCCAGGTGGTGCTGGGCGGCATCGTGGTCCTCAGTCACCTGAACCCGTGGCTGGTGTTGGGCCACTTCGCCCTGTCGATGGTGCTGGTGTGGAACGCCGTGGTGCTCCACCACCTGGCTGGCGACCATGCACGCGTATCGTCGGTGGTGCTCCCGGCCGTTCGTCGCCGGACCCGATCGCTCACTGCCCTACTCGCCGGGTTGGCCATGGTGGTCCTGTCCACTGGGACGCTGGTAACCGGCACCGGCCCGCACACCGGGAGTAGAGACGACCCGATTTCCCGGCTTCCATTCTCCATCCGGGATGTGGCCCGTGTCCACGGGACCATGGTGGTCATCGTCCTCCTGGTGGTCGTAGCGCTCGTGGCGCACGCTCGACGGGAGCCACCCGGGCAGCCGCTGACTCGTTCTGTTCGTTGGCTGGTTGCCGTGGTGGCCGCCCAGGCGACCATCGGATGGACCCAGTACTTCACCGGGGTTCCGGCGGTTCTCGTCGCCCTGCACGTTGCAGGGGCCACCGCGTTCTGGATGGTCGTCGTCAAAATCCGGCTGCTGGCCACCGATACTCCACCCGAGGTGGCCCGATGAGCCCAGCTCCCATCGAAGTCGACCAGCCGGGCGTGGACCACAGGCTCGACCGGGAACTCGATAACGACGTGGCAACCGACCGACCGTGGATCGTGCTGGTATGGAACGACCCGATCAACCTGATGTCGTACGTGTCGTTCGTGTTCCAGAAGGTCTTCGGCTATTCCCGAGAGAAGGCCGACCGGTTGATGATGGACGTCCACCACAAGGGCCGGGCGGTGGTATCGAGCGGCGCCCGGGAGAAGGCCGAGATGGACGTCTTCCGACTCCACGAACACGGCCTGTGGGCCACCCTTCAGCAGGACGACTGAGCAGTGGAGACGGAAACCATGTGTCTGGGGACCCAATGTTCCTGAAGAGAAACCCATGTTCCTGAGAAAAAGGGTCCCCCGGACCCTGAAGCGTGAAGGCGACCGGACAACGGTCCTGCTCGACGAGGAGGAGCGGGCACTCCTGGTCGACCTGGCCGAACAGTTTCGGTCGGTACTGGCAGCCGACAACGATCCGGACCTCCGACGGCTCTACCCGACGGCCTATGCCGACGACGCCGAACGGGACGCCGACTATGCCGGCCTCGTCCACGACGACCTGCTCAGCACACGCCTCGACGCCGTGGACGGTCTCATCGGATCGGCTGCCGCAGAGTCCATCGATGACGAAGAACTCGCCGCTTGGATGCAGGTCCTCAACGGGTTGCGTCTTCTCCTGGGCACGCGCCTCGACATTTCCGAGGAGGACGAGTTCGACCCCGAGGCAGCGGACGCCCCAACCCGGGCGCTCCTGGCCTGGCTGGGATTCGTGCTCGAAGAGGCCGTGGAGTCGGCCGCGGCAGGTCTCTGATCAACCAGCGTCCAGCACGTGACGCGTCCCGGAGGGTCGCTGGTAACGTGACCCCGCTCTCAGCGAGGTCCGGCCCCCATCGTCCAGCGGCCTAGGACGCCTGCCTTTCACGCAGGTAACACGGGTTCGAATCCCGTTGGGGGTGCTAAGGCGGTACGACTCTTGTCGGACCACCTGGTCCTGTGGTGCAGTTTGGAGTGCACGCCGGCCTGTCAAGCCGGAGGTCGCGGGTTCAAATCCCGTCAGGACCGCCACCGTCGCTCGCCCTCCGGGGCGAGCGGTGCACGGTCGGGTAGCTCAGTTGGCAGAGCGTCCGCCTGAAAAGCGGAAGGTCACCGGATCGACGCCGGTCCCGACCACCACCAGAAGCCCGCCCCCAGGGCGGGTCTTCTGCGTTCCCGACAAGCCGTCTATCTTCCAAGCATGGCTGAAACCCCCGATGCACGGATCGTCGTCGCACCATCGAACCTGCGGGACCTCGGAGGACTGGCCACTTCCGACGGGCACACCGTGCGGACCGGACAACTATTCCGGTCTGGCCACCTTTGCGACCTGGGCAACGCCGACCGGGCGATAGTCAAATCCCTCGGTCTACGAACCATCGTGGACCTCCGACGACCCGCCGAGGCCAAGGTCAGACCTCACCCCGATCTACCCGGCGTTGACGTGGTCGGCATCTCGGTGTCCAACGACGACAACGAGTTCGCCGTGGTGGCCAACGCCATGCTCGACCCTCAGGCCGAACCCCTAGGACCGGATCACATCACCGAATACTTCCGGACGCTGGTGACCGACCGCATCGATCGCTACCGACCGGTGTTCGACCTAGCCACCGACCCGGACCGCCAGCCACTGCTCTTCAACTGCACGGCCGGCAAGGACCGCACCGGAGTGGTGGCCGCCGTCCTTCTGCGAATCCTCGGGGTCAACGACGACCTGGTGATGGCCGACTATCTACTGTCCAACGAGGTCCGCCGCTCTTGGATCGAGACAGCCAAGGCCGACCACCGGCAGCGCATTGCCCACCACCTCGGAATCACTCCCGACGAGGTTCCCGAGGAGCGGATGGCATCGTCCCGGGCCCTGCTGTACTGCCGCGAGGACTACCTCCGCGCGGTCCTCGACACCGTTGAGGCCCGATGGGGTTCGTGGGACGGCTTCGTGGCCGACGGCCTCTACCTCGACGAGGCCCGCCTCGCCGCCTTCCGAACATCCCTGCTCTACTAAGTGGGCGGCATCGACCAACTGCCATCCGGAGGAAACCGATGACGAACGCCTGGTTCATGGACGACGAGCCCTCGGAGTCGTTCCCGATCTACACCCGAGGAAATGTGGGGGAGGTCTTTCCTGACCCCGTTTCGCCCCTTACGGCAGACCACACCTGGCACGGGGCCGGAAACCATGGCCTGCTGGGATTTATGACCCGATTCACCATCGACGCAGACGAACTCGACCCCGGCCAGAAGACCATGTTCGAGATCTTCGGTGGCTACATGTTCTTGAACCTCAGCGTGGCCCGGCTCATGGGCGCCCGCTCGTCGGGCATGACCCCCGAACTAGTCGATCTGGGCTTTTTCGGTACCGGCGCTTCACTGCCGCCCTACGTAGCGCGACCCAAGGACGGCGACCCAGCGATCACCCAGCGGGTCGACGGGATGATGTTCGGCTGGATGACCGCCACCAAGGCCCCTGAGGTGGCAGCCCAAGCGGCCGAGGTGGCCGACATCGTGGCCAACCGACCCAACCTCTCAACAGCGACCGATGCCGACCTGGTGGCCCGAACCCGCGAGATGCCCCCGGTGTTCAGCCGCCTTTTCGCCACCCATTCGGAAGCCAGCGCCGCGGCGAGCGTGGTCATGGGTGCCCTCACGGTGGCCGCTCTGGGTGTCGGCAAGCCAGGCCTGGACCTGCGGATCGCCGGAGGCCTGGGTGGCGTGGCATCCGCCGAACCCAGCGATGTGCTGTGGGATCTGGGCCGCCTGGTGGCCGCTTCACCGGAGTTGACGGTGGCATTCGACGAAGGCCTCGACGGGCTGATCGACCGGCTCCAGGACCTCGGTCCGGCGGCCGCCGACTTCCTCACTGGATTCGCCGACTTCACCACAACCTACGGAAGCCGCGGCCCCAACGAATGGGAGCTCCGTTCCAGGACCTGGGAGACCCATCCGGAACTCCCACTGGCGCTCGTCGACCGAATGCGATTCTCACCGGACTCCGACGACCCGTCGACGACGCGTGCGGCCGCCCACCAACGATCAGGCGAAGCGCTTGAACTTCTGCAGTCAATGGTGGCCGACAACGAGGAGGCGGCAGGCACTCTGGCCATCGCCGCGCCGGCTGCCCGAGCCTGGATCCCGGCCCGTGAACAGTGCAAGGCCACCATCGTGCGGATCATCCACGAAGTCCGACTCGCCGCCCGGGAGCTGGGACGTCGCATGGCCGCCGACGGTCGCCTGACCGACGCCGATCACGTGTTCATGCTTCGAGACGCCGAAATGGAAGCCGCCCTGAACGGCGATATGGCCGAGACGGCGGCCACCCGCCAGGCCGACTACCTCGCCCTCTTTGAGGTTCAGCCGCCCTACTGGTTCGCCGGTGAAGTGCCCAAATTCGGCCTACGGTCCGAGGCCCCGGTCGTCGAAGGACCCTCGAAGACGATCCTCCAAGGTATGGGGGGCAGCGCCGGCACCGTCGAGGGACTAGCCCGGGTGGTGCTCGACCCATCGGACCCGCTGACCCTCGAACCGGGCGAGATCCTGGTCGCCCCGATCACCGATCCGTCATGGACGCCGTTGTTCGTGCCGGCCGCCGGGGTGGTGGTCGACGTGGGCGCCGTGATGAGCCACGCGGTGATCGTGAGCCGCGAACTGGGCATCCCATGCGTTGTGTCGGCTGCGGGCGCCACGACGCGGATCCTCGACGGTGCCCGCATCCGGGTAAACGGCGACACCGGCACTGTCACCATTCTTCAGGACTAAGTCGGCCTCCGAAGGGCTGGCCTCAGGTGCAGGCGGGGGCCCATTCGGGGTCGAGCAGGCCGCCGGCGATCAACCACCGGGCAGTGTCGGCCAACGTCTCGGTCACCGGGCGCCACTCGCCCAGACCGCTGTCGGCCAATAGGGCCGCGTCGTCGCCGGGGACGATGCCAAGCATGATCTCAACCGCCTCGTCGTCGACCATCCCCTTCAACGCGGACGCAGGCGTCGGGAACAGCGCACGATCGCGGCCGGTCGCCTCGGTAACCCGGGCGTGGAACTCGTCCCACGTCATGTAGGTGCCGCCAGCCACGTATCGCTTCGGGCCCCGACCAGGTGTCATCAGGCCGGCAATGGCTGCGCCGAGGTCACGGACGTCGACCAGCAGCCATCCACCCGAAGCCAGACTCATCATCATCTCGGTGGACAGCGTGGGAATGAAGGTGGCCGCCAACACGTTCAGCCCCAGATCATCGGGCCCCGTCACCCCGGCCGGATAGATGATGGATACCGGCATACCGTTGTCCTGCATGGCCCGTGCGTGTTCCTCGGCCACCGCCTTGGATGCGTTATACGGGTTTCCCCCTCCCTGCACCGGATCGTCGCCGGAGAGCACGTCACCGGTCGGCGGAAAGATCACCGACATGGTCGACAGGTGGACAATGGGGTCACACTCGGCGGCCGCTGCGGCGTTGAGCACATTGACCGCTCCGGGGGCGTTGACCTCCAGCGCGTGGTGCATTTGCTCGGGATCCAGACTGGTGAACGCCGCGGTATGGACGCAGGCGTCGCAGCCCTCGAGCGCAGTTGTCACGGCATCGAGGTCGGTCATGTCGCCGAGCACGGCCTCAACCTTGTTCGCTGAACCGTCGATGCCGTGCATAGCCAGCATCCGATCCAACTTGTCGCCATCGCGCACCAGTGCCCGCACTTCGTGCCCGGCCGTCATCAGGGCGGCCAGCGTGTGGCCTCCGATGAACCCTGTCGCTCCGGTCAACATGACCCGCATCGCCGATTCCCCTTCCGCCCGGCACCGTGCCGGGAACAATCGGACCGTAGCCCCCTGTTGGTACCGGCGATCAGCCCGAACCGTTGATAACACCGATTATCCACGAGTCTGCTGGCGCGCTATCCTGTCTCCAGAGGTTAGCCAAACGGCTAATAGCATCTACAGGTCGTGAAAACACATGGACCGGGGTTCCGGGGGAGATGACACCGATGAAGATCAAGGTCGATGCCGAAAGATGTGAAGGCCATAGCCGGTGCTACTCGCTGGCCCCCGAGCTGGTTGACGTGGACGACCTAGGCAACGCCTTCGAGTTGAACGACGGCGAGGTGCCCGCCGGACTCCAGGACAAGGCCCGCCTCATTGTCGACAACTGCCCCGAGTTCGCCATCACCATCGAGGAGGGCTGATCCATGACCAAGACCACCGACACCCACGGCGATCCAGCTGCCGACGCGGTGGCCGCCTCCATCCCCGAGCGCTGCCCGGTCTCCGATGTCACCACCGACTACGACATGTTCGACGCGGACTACCTGCGCGACCCCTTCACGGCCTGGGCCGAGATGCGAGACCGCTGCCCGATCGCCCACACCGACCGCTACGGCGGCTCATGGCTCCCCACGAAGTACGACGACCTTCAGGCCATGGCCAAGATGGTTCCTGAACTGTCGTCCAAGTCGCCCATCGTGATCGACTTGCCCGAGGCACTCGTCAAGGGCGACTCCACTGGCTACAACGCGGCCGCCCCCATCACCGCAGACCCGCCTGAGCAAAATTGGACCCGCCGGGCCCTGCTCCCCCACTTCACTCCCAAGGGCATCGCAGCGGAGACCGAGTACACCAAGCGGCTCTGCCACGAACTCATCGACGGATTCATCGAGAACGGCAGCTGCGACGCAGCAGTCGACTACGCCCAGCAGATCCCGCCCCGGGTCATCGCCAAGAAGCTCGGCGTGGACGCCTCCATGGTGGACGACTTCATCGAGTGGGTCCGCGGTGTGCTTGAGCTGGGCCTTCAACAGCCCGAGCTGCGGGCCAAGTACCGCGACATCATTCGCGAGTTCTTCGCCGCCGAGGTGGCTGACCGACGAGCCAACCCGAAGGACGACCTAATCACTGCCCTCTGTCAGACGGAGCACGAAGGCAGCTTCCTGCCCGACGAGGTGATCATCGGCATGTGCAATCTGCAGCTGGTGGCCGGCATCGACACCACCTGGTCATCGATCGGCTCAGCCCTGTGGCACCTCGCCAGCCATGATGACGATCGGCGACGCCTGATCGACGAGCCCGACCTGTGGAACACCGCGGTCGAGGAGCTGCTGCGTTTCTACGCCCCGGTGACCATGGCCCGTAACGCAGCCGAGGACATCGAATACGGCGGGGTGAAGTTCAAGAAGGGCGACAAGATTCTCATGAACTTCCCTGGCGCCAACCACGACCCCGACCACTTCGAGGACGCCCACGAGGTGCATCTGGACCGCCAGCGGAACCGACACGTGGCCTTTGGTATCGGCATCCACCGGTGTGCGGGCTCGAACCTGGCCCGAATGGAGATGGAAGTAGCGCTCAAGACCTGGATGGAACGCATCCCCGAGTTCACGCTGTCAGATCCAGACGCCGTGACGTGGGCCGGCGGCCAGGTGCGCGGACCCCGCATCCTCCCAGTCACGTTTTCCTAGGGCGCTACTGGGCGACCGACTCGGCGTGGAATATCCCGGCGGCCACGGCGGTCCGGGTGGTCTCGTCCACCTCGCTCAGCAACTCGACGGTGACGCTACCGATGGTGGCCGTGCACGTGAACCCATGGGGGTAGGGCCCCACCGGTGATCCGGTGTCGGTACCTACGTCGAAGCTCTCGCCCCCCATGGCAAACACCACGGGCACCGTCTGTTCAAGACGAGCCTGGCCCACGACCTGACCGTCCACCGCCAACGTAGCGGTACCACCGGCGCCGAAGCCTCCGTCCGAATCGAACAACAGCGCTACCTCCCGGCGGCCGGGTGCCAACGGTTCGACTGCGGCGACTGTGGTACGGACATGGCCATAGAGGTTGTAATGCCACGTCGGCCGACCTTCGTCGAGGTAGATCGCCCAACCGTTGAAGCTCCCGCCCTGACAGACGATGACCCCTTCTGGCGTCCCCTCAGGCACCTCGAGGTCACAGGTGATCCGGTAAGAGCGATTCTTGATGTTCAGGACGACCCGCTCGGGCATCCGAACGTGCGCCGTGGTGTAGGTCATCCGGGTGACCCCGACCGGCACCGACGGTGCTCGCATCGCCGGATCCAGGTTCATCGCCGCGTCTCGCAGCGGGTACACCCCGTTTCGCAGACACTCGGCGTCAAACAGGTCACGCATCTCCGCCAGCAACTCGGGTCGCTCGTCGGCCAGATCGTGGCTCTGGGAGAAGTCCTCACGCAGGTCATAGAGTTCCCACGATTCCTGTGGACCGTCGAAGGGAACCGAGCCGAACCGGATCCACGGCAGCCGTCCGTGGAAACACGACGCCATGAACCCTTCGTGGTAGATGCCGCGGTTGCCCATCATCTCGAAGTACTGGGTACGTCGGCCCTCCACCCCGGGATCGGTGAACGACGCCAACATCGACTGGCCCTCGATGGGCATCTGGTCGATCCCGTTCACCGAGGTCGGTGGCTCGATACCCGCCGCGGCGAGGATGGTGGGGGCAAGATCGATGACGTGGTGGAACTGGTCTCGAATTGCTCCGGCGTCGGTGATACGACGGGGCCACGACACGGCCAGCCCATTGCGTGTGCCGCCGAAATGCGATGCCACCTGCTTCATCCACTGGAAAGGCGCGTCCAGTGCCCATGCCCAACCCACGTTGTAGTGGCATTCACTGTGCTCGGTCCCGAAGTCGTTGATGTGTTGGAGCAGAAACTCCGGGTCCTCCTCGAAACCGTTCTGGAGGGCCGGTAGCGACCAGGTGCCGTCGATACGACCCTCGGCCGACGCCCCGTTGTCGCCGGTGACGTAGATAAAGAGTGTGTTCTCCCACTCGCCAATGCCCTCGAGAGCGTCGATTAGGCGGGCCACCTGAGCATCAGTGTGAGCCAGAAAGGCGGCGAACACCTCCATGAGGCGGCGGGCCACCGGCTTATACCGGTCGGGGTACTCGTCCCATGATGGGACCACGTCAGGGCGGGATGTGTTAACCGTGCCCGACGGGATGACACCCATCTCGAGTTGCCGCTCGAAGATGGACTGGCGGAGGTCGTCCCACCCCTCGTCGAAGAACCCACTGAAGCGGTCCAGCCATGCGTCCGGTACCTGGAGGGGGGTGTGGACGGCCCCCGGCGAGAAATAGCAGAGGAACGGCTTGTCGGGCCGGTGGGCCTTGACCCGCTGCATCCACTCGATGGCCTTATCGGCCATGTCCTCGGTGAGGTGGTAGTCATCGCGCCCCTCGTAGGGGGCGATTGGTGTGGTCTGGTCGTACAGGTCAGGTTCGAACTGCGAGGTCTCGGCTCCGGGGAACCCATAGAAGCGGTCGAACCCCAGGCCGGTAGGCCAACGGTCGAACGGCCCGGCCGGGCCGGTCTCCCATGATGGGGTGAGGTGGCCCTTGCCAAACATGCCGGTGGTGTAGCCGTTCTGGCGTAGCACCTCGGCCACGGTGGCCGCTTCGCGAGGAATGATCGAGTCGTAAGCTGGAAAGCCATTGGCCGCCTCGGTGATTCGACCCATGTGGACGGTGTGGTGGTTTCGACCGGTCAGCATCGAGGCCCGGGTGGGAGCGCAGATGGCCGTCGTGTGGAAACGGTTGAAGCGCAGTCCCTCGGCGGCCACCCGTTCCAGCCCGGGCGCCGGGACCGGGCCTCCGAAGGCCCCGAACGACCCGAAGCCAACGTCGTCGAGCAGCACGAGCACGACATTGGGAGCGTCCTCCGGGGCGGAGTCCAGGACGATCGGGTCGGGTACGCAGTCCTCGGTGAGGCGCCCGATGGTTCCCTTGTAGGGCGGGGTGGGACGGGGGACGGCGGTCATTGGTCAGGATCTCCAACTCTGCGGGCAAGAACTGGGCTCGCTGGGGCTGGCCAGTGGCCCCATTCTTGGCCATCTGGCTAACATGCGGTCACATGAGTGACTTCCCCAACGATATGACTGCCGGCGCCGCCTTTGCCGAGTTCAGGGCCGAGGTCCAATCCTTCCTCCACGAATACGACCGACGCCCGGTCGCCCCCGGACTCTCCCGTCTGGACCGGGGCCGAGCCTTCCTGGCGGCGCGCTACGACGCCGGGCTGGGCGCTCTGGACTACCCGGTCGCCGACGGAGGTCGAGGCCTGGACCGTCGCTTCGTCGACGTCTACCGCCAGGAGGCCGAAGGCCGGACCACCGATGACGGTGGTTCTGGATTCAGCATCGGCCTGGACATGTGCCTACCCACCATCCGCGACCACGGAAGCCCTGAACTACGCCAACGGTTCCTCGGCCCCGGGCTCCGGGGCGACGAGCACTGGTGCCAGCTCTATTCCGAGCCGGGTGCCGGATCGGACCTAGCTGGCCTGACCACCCGTGCGGTCCGCGACGGTGACGAATGGCTGGTCACCGGTCAGAAGGTATGGACCTCGGGTGCCGACCACGCCGACTTCGGCATCCTGCTGGCTCGGACCGACTGGGACGTCCCCAAGCACACCGGCATCTCCATGCTGGTACTTCCAATGCGCCAACCGGGCGTGGTGGTCCGGGCCCTCCACCAGATGACGGACGTGGCCCACTTCAACGAAGTCTTCATGGACGAGGCCCGGGTCCCCGTCGACTGGGTCGTCGGGGGCCCGGGAAACGGCTGGAAGATGGCTGTCGCTCTCCTCGCGTACGAACGTTCCTCGCTCGGCAAGGGAAGCGGGCGCCAGCCCATTCCAACCGACCGGCTCATCGAACTGGCCCAGGCCAACGGGCGATCCCAAGATCCTGTCGTGCGTCAGAATCTGGCCCGTCTGGCCACCGGGACGAGGCTCATCGAATGGCTGAACCTCCGCACGGGAATCCATCCATCGATCACAAAGCTCTGGCGGACCCAGCAGGGACACACGGCGGCCCATGTGGCCGCCGGGCTGGCCTGGCCCGGAGGTATCGCCTGGGACGGCTCTCGGATGGGCACCACCCAAACGGGCCGATTCGCCGACGCCGATGGCTCGCACTGGGCCTATGGGATCTGCGACTCACCTGCCCTCTCGCTGGCCGGAGGTACCGACGAGATCCAGAAGAACACCCTCGGCGAACGGGTCCTCGGCCTTCCCCGGGAGCCGGCCGGCAACCGTGATACCCCGTTCAGTCAGATACCGAAGAACGTCTGAACGGCTCCCGTTCCCCACGGGCTGCCGTACCCGGGTCTAGACCGAGCGACAACGACCGGAGGATCAACGCCAGTCGTTCCTCCACCTCTTCAGCGAGGAGCGGATCCTCGCCACCCCTGGCGATCCACGGATCCATTGTCGTAGCAAAGAGGCAGCGGGCGAGATGGAACACCGTGGCAATGCCCACGTCGACCCGGACCTCCGTCTCATCCTCGCCAGTCCGCGTCTCGAGGGTCTGCTCTACAGCCACATCCAGCGTGGGATGGGTCACGTGGGTGCGGTCGGCTTCACCGGACAACGACGCGTAGGCCACGGCCCGGACGAATTCTGGTGCCCGCAGGAGAGAAAACGGTTCCACCCGACCCGAGGTATCCAACTCCTCCACAGCGGCATAAGACTCCGTGAGACGATCGAACCCCGCACGGAGCAGAGCCTCCTTCCCGCCGAAGTAGTGATGGACCAAGCCGTAGTTGACACCGGCCTCCTCAGCGAGAGCTCGCCCGGAGATCCGCTTAGGTGCCGAATGGCCTAGGAGACGGGCCGCGGCGGCCACCAGCGCCTCTCGGACCTCGTCGGCACCCTTGGGGGAAGAACCGCCGGTGGTCATCGCTCGACCTCCACCCCGATCGACCGGTACAGCGATTCGAGCACGGTGAAAAACCGGTCCCGGATCACCTCACCGTCCGCTTCGAGGTCCAAGCCAAGCCCCGTGGCGTTGTGTTCGACGAACACCGGCCAACCCAACTGGAGCAAGACGATGGCTGCCACGGTGGCCCGGTGGTGGACGGGGTCGCCGTCCTGGTCGCCCTCGGTGGCCATCCCGAGCATGGCGTCAAAGACCGGGTGCGAAACGTCCTCGTCGTCGTACCCACCCTCAAGGGCGACGTGAGCAGCAAAGCCGAAGATCTCCCGGTCTGAGACGACCTGGTTCAATGGAATGGGTCGGGTGCCGCCCGCCATTGAATCGGCCAGAAGCCGGGAACCATGCCGACCTCGGGCGGCTCTGAGCAGGTCGCCGGACGACTCGAAGTAGTAGTGGACTAGGCCGTAGTTGACCTCAGCCTCTTCGGCCAGTGCCCGACCGGTGACCGTCGACGGGGGACGCTCCGACATCAACCGGATGGCCGCATCGAGCAGCGCCGTCCGGGAGGACGGTTCCCCGTCGGGATCGACGCCCATCAAGTCCGCGCCGGCCGAAGTTGGCCGGCCGCGGCGAGGAGGGCGGCTCCCCGATCGATGCGATCCGCACTGGTGACCACATCGGCGACCATGCCGGCGGTGTGCTCCTTCATCATCCGGCCCGCCGATCCGGGGAATCCGGCGATCTCGAGTGCCAGCCTTCGGGCTGCGTCGAGGACCTCGTCGTCAGCCACCACGTCGAGGGCGATCCCTAGACGATGCAAGTCCAGACCGCTGAACCGACGGCCGGAAAGGGTGATCTGATGGATCACGGAGAGAGGATGTCGGCCCGACAGCCAGGCCAGGTTCATGGCGGCCGGCATGCCCTGACGGACCTCGCCGACTTGAAGGAACGCCCCCTCGCCGGCCACCAGAAGGTCACAGGCCAGGGCAAGCCCCGCTCCACCGTTGATGGCAAACCGTTCCAGCGCGCCCACGACCGGGACCGGACACTCGGCAATGGCCCGGTGGGCAGCAGCGAACGACGAACTCGCCGTCCCGATCCAGGTCGGCGGCGGATCGGCGTTGTACTCCGTGAGGTCGAGGCCCGAACAGAACCCACCGCCAGCGCCGTGTAGGAGGACGGCCCCAACGTCATCCCGGTCGGAGGCCTCGGCAAAGCAGGCGGCCAGAGCATCGGACAACGGTCCGACTATGGCGTTCTTCCTCCCCGGTCGATTCAGGACAATGGTGGCCAACCCGTCCTTGACCTCGAGGAGAACGGGGTTGTCGGGCGTGTGGTCATCGACTTTGTGATGGGTCATGATGTCCTCGATCGGTCAGGCGCTGTCAGTGGTTTCGGTAACAAGCGCGTGCTGAGGTTAGCCATATGGCTAACCTCAGGCAACCGGCCATCCTGATCTCCTCACGACCGAAACCGACATCCTCAATCTGGACTTCAATGCCCACCTAGACCGCATCCGACGCTTCACTGACGAGGAGTTGAGCACCGGTGAAGTGGGCATGGTGGAACTCGGCGAGGTGCCGCCGCCGCTGGTTGACCACCAGGCCAAGACGGACCTGTTCGGCATCACCTTGCCCCGGGAGTGGGGTGGCTTGGGTTGAACCATGGAACAGCAGGTCCGCCACCTCATCGTCATGTCATCCCGTTCATGAAGTCAGGTCAGGGCCCCCACGATGGTTGCCAGACCACCAAGACCACAGATCCCCAGGAGCACCGGTCGGAACCACTCGCTGTCCACCCATCGGCGAACCGGAGGTGCCAACACCAGACCGATGACGGCGGAACCCATGACGAGCGCGATCCGCCCCACCTCGGCGCCGTCGATCGCCCCACCGACCAACAGGCGCACGGTCACCACCGCGCTCAGCACCATGACGAAACCCGCGAGGTTGGGCCTCAGGACCTGGGGAGGGTCATCGTGGTGGAGGATGGCGTAGGGCGGTCCCGGAAGGGCGGCCACCCGAAGCGTGAACGCCGTCAGCACGCCGGCCAGCACCGACATCCATCGTCGGCTCGGGGGTTTCCAACCGGACCCCACTGCCACCACCGACAGCACGACCAGCACCCCCACAGCCAGCGTCAGACCCCGCTCCGAGAGGCCGGCCAGCGCCAGCTCGCCCAAGACCAGTCCGACCGGTGCCCCCAGAAGGCACTTCCGCCATCGCTTTGCATCGAAACCCGAGAACTCCATCGTGACATTGCGGATACCGACGACCGTTCCACCCAGGATGAGGGGAAGGGGAACGAACGCCGGATCCACGGCCATGAGCACCGGGCTGGCGACCAGGGCAATGCCGATGCCCGCCGAGGCCTGGACGAGGGAACCCGCAGCGACGGCGACCACCACGAGGACGATCTCGATCGGAGTCACTGATCGACCCTAACCCGAACCGGCGGATGGTTAGCCAAGCGGCTAACCTCCTAATCTTTCCCTAATCGAACCCTGACCACCACCGGAGCCCCATGCGTGCCGCCGTCCTCCACGAAGCCCCCGGCGACCTCGTCGTCGAAGATCTGACCATCGCCAAGCCGATTGGCCGCGAGGTTCTGATCCGAACGAAGGCGTCAGGCCTCTGCCACAGCGACCTCCACGTGATCGAGGGGCTGCTCCCGCTACCGTCGCTGCCCGCGGCGCTTGGCCACGAGGCCTCGGGCATCGTGGAAGCGGTCGGACCTGACGTGACGGCCTTCGCTCCAGGCGACCACGTAATCACCTGTCTGACTCAGTTCTGCGGCGTGTGCCCCGAGTGTCACGTGGGTCGCGTGTTCATCTGCTCGAACCGTCACGACCTAGCCCGCGGGCCCGAACTGGAACCGACACTGTCGCTTGACGGCACTCCAGTGCTCCCCATGGCCGGGCTCGGGGCGTTCGCCGAGCAGATATTGGTGCACGAGAATGGCGTGGTCGCCGTCGACCCGGCCGTGCCCTTCGACGTGGCCGCCCTCATCGGCTGTGCCGTGATGACCGGTGTGGGCTCAGCCACCAACGGCGCGCAGATCCGTCCGGGCGAAACGGTGGCCGTTATCGGCTGCGGAGGCATTGGTCTGAACATCGTGCAGGGTTGTCGGCTGGCCGGCGCCAGTCGGATTATCGCGGTGGACCTCAACGCCGAGAAGCTCGAAGCGGCCCGCGGGTTCGGAGCAACCGACGTGGTCGATGCCTCGACGGACGACCCGGTCGCTGCGGTACAGGCCCTGACTGGCGGCGGAGTCGATGCAGCCTTTGAGGCCATCGGACTGACGGCGACCGGCGAACAGGCGCTGGCCATGATCCGCCCAGGGCGCACCGCCTACCTGGTCGGAGTCCCGCCAATCACCAGCACCATGACCGTGCCCGGAGCGCTCATGGTGCTCCAGGCCAAGGGACTTAGGGGCCTGTTCATGGGCAACTCCAACTTCAAGGTGGAGATGCCCAATCTGGCCCGCCACTACCTGGAAGGTCGTCTTGAACTGGACCGACTGGTCTCGGCCCACATCACCCTCGACGAGGTGAACGACGGCTACACCGAGCTCAAGGCGGGAGCCACCTTGCGTTCCGTCATCATGTTCGACTGAGATCCGGAACCACCGGGCCGCTCAGGAGCCAGCAACCAGCGCGGGGAACAGCCTGGACAGGTCGGCCAGGCAGTCGATGACGTGGTCGGCCTCAGCACCATCTTCCAGATCGTCCAGCGCCCCCCGAAACCGCACTGTTCCCATGCCCATGGCGCGGGCCCCAGCTACATCGGTCCGCTTCAGATCGCCCACGTGGACGATGGTCGTTGGGTCGTCGATGCCCAGGCCGTCCATGGCGGCCCGGAAGATGGCCGGGTCGGGCTTGTAGACGCCTACCTCATCGGAGAAGGCGGCGAACGCCACGTGCTCCAAAATGCCGTGTTCGGCGAGGTACGTCCTCAAATGCCGCCCTATGGCCAGATTCGTGTCCGAGATGATCCCGACGGCTACACCGCTTCTCGCCACGGCGGACAAGACGTCCGCCGCGTCCGGCACCGACATCACCCGTAGTTGGTACGACGCGAAATCAAACGCGGCGGCGAGGGCCTGGCGATCTCCACCTTCCAGCCGATCACCGAATGCGACGAAGCACTCATCGAGCGCACGCTCCGGTCCGTAGTGCCTACCCGCTCGCCACTCGGTCTCAAACCGGTCGGGCAGTATCGACAGCACCCCCCACAGAAGCTCGGCCGGGATATCGAGCTTTCGCTCGTCGATGACCTCCTGCCAGTGCCGACGACGGATCTCCAGACCCCCGGGGACGCTAGTGAGGAGGGTGTTCCAGAGGTCGAAGGTGACGGCGCGGATCAGCACGATCAGGCGAACTGGTTGGCTCGGGGTCCAGGCGTGGTCAAGTCCGGCAGACGCCGTCGGCGACCGCCGCGGCGGCCACGGCCTCGGCAACCCGGTAGGGCACCGACTTGTCAAACACCGACGGCACCACGAACGAGGGCTTCAGGTCGGCTTCCGACACCGAGTCGGCAATGGCCCGGGCGGCGGCCAGCTTCATGTTCTCGGTGATGTCGGTGGCGCCTACATCCAACGCTCCACGGAAGATCCCGGGGAAGGCCAGCACGTTGTTGATCTGGTTCGGATAGTCACTTCGCCCCGTGGCCATCACCGCGGCGAGCCCGTCGGCCTCCTCTGGATGGATCTCAGGCTCGGGGTTGGCCATGGCGAACACGATCGGATCGGGATTCATGGTCCGCAGGTCGGCAGCGTCGATCAGGCCGGGGCCACTCACACCAACGAACACGTCGGTGCCGACCAGCACATCCTTCAAGCTTCCCATCTTCCGATCAGGATTGGTGTGGTCGGCGAACCACTCCTTGGCAACGTTCAGGTTGTCGCGCCCCGAGTAGACGGCACCCATCCGGTCCACCCCGACGATCTCGCCCACCCCCGCGTCCAGCAAGATCTTGCCCACCGCTACCCCAGCGGCTCCCATGCCGGCGATCACCACCGACAGGTCGCCCATGTCGCGGCCGGTAAGTCGGCAGGCATTCCACAGGGCGGCCAGGGTGACCACGGCCGTGCCGTGCTGATCGTCATGGAACACCGGGATGTCCAGGGCGGTCCGTAGGGCCTCCTCCACGTGGAAAGCGGCAGGAGCCGCGATGTCCTCCAGGTTGATGCCACCAAAGGTGGGGGCCAACCGAATCACTGTGTCGATGATCTCCTGCGGGTCGGTGACGTCCAGGCAGATCGGGAACGCGTCGACGCCCGCGAACTCCTTAAACAGCAGTGCCTTGCCCTCCATGACCGGCATGGCGGCCGCCGGACCGATGTCGCCCAGACCCAGCACGGCAGTGCCGTCGGTGACCACGGCGACCGTGTTCTTCTTGATGGTCAGTTCGTGGGCCCGAGCTGGTTCATCGTGGATGGCAATGCAGACCCGGGCCACGCCAGGCGTGTACGCCATCGACAGATCGTGGCGATCATTCACCTTGGCCAGGGACACGACCTCGATCTTGCCGCCCACGTGCATGTCGAAGGTGCGGTCGTACCAGTGGAGGATCTCCACCCCGGCCTGGTTCTCGATGGCCGTGACGACCGCCGCCGCGTGGTCCTCGTCACGGCAGTTGGCCACCACGTCGTTGACCAGGAGATCGCCACGGACGTCGAATCCGCCCATCGACATGATGTTGGCGCCGGCCTCACCAATGGCGGTGGCCAGACGACCCAGAGTGTTGGGCACATTGTCCAATGCCACCTGGAGGTGGATGGAATAGGCCGCGGTGGGGAGGAAGGGCATCGGACGAGCCTAGGAGTGACCCACAGGAACGCCCCGATCAGGAAAATCCCAATCAGAGAGTCAGGGCCCCTCGTAGGGAAAGCCGAGGTCCAGGGCAGTCACCAGTGGTCGGAAGGCGATGCCCATCTCAGCGGCTGCCGGCCCACACGTGCCACCCCGATCAACGATGGGCAGCACTGCCACCGGTTCGGCACCCAGTGCCCGAACTGCCGCTGCCGCCTCCAGCGGGGATGTCCCCCGGGTGACGGTGTCCTCGGTTATGACCACCCGGTCGCCAGGCAGCAGGGCACCGGCCAATCGACCCTGGACCCCGTGGTCCTTGGACTCCTTACGGATGCTGAACGACCGGAGATACCGACCACGGGTAGCAGCCACGGCGGCGATCCCGAAGGCAACCGGGTCCGCCCCGGCGGTAAGACCGCCAATGGCCGTGATAGGGCCGACGCCTTCGGCCGCGGCGGCATCCAAGGAGTCGATTTCAGCCAGCGCAGCATCAGCCACCAGCAGGATCCCCTCAGCCCGACAGGCCGTCTGCTTGGCGTCGCAGAACCACGTGCTCTTTCGTCCCGACTTGAGGGTGAAGTCCCCGGTGCGGATGGAGTGCTCCAGCAGATGGGCGATCAACGCCTCACGGTCGCTCACGATCCGATGCCCCCTTGCCTCGTCCCATTCATCCGTACCTGACCGCTACCGGCCGTCAGTTCACCGACCACCCGAGCCGGTCGATCGTGGGAGGCCAGCATGGCCACCACCGCATCGGCGTCACGATCAGGCACGGCCAGCACCATCCCGAGGCCCATGTTGAACACCCGGTCCATCTCGTCGTCGGACACGTCGCCCATGTTCTGCAGTTCGCAAAAGAACCGCGGTACTTCCCACGTGGAGCGGTCCACCACCGCATCGAGCGTATTATCCATGACCCGCGGCAGGTTGCCGGGCAAGCCTCCGCCGGTTACGTGGGCCACGGCATGGATCTCGTGGGCAGCCAGGGCGGCCACCACCGCCGGGGCGTAGATCACGCTCGGAGCAAGCATCTCGTCAGCCAAAGTGGTCGACGCACCCTCCCATGCAGGATCGTCGAGCGACCGGCCGGCCACGTCGAAGACCAGGCGGCGAGCCAGCGAGAACCCGTTGGACCGCAGGTTGGGAGATTCAATGCCGACCAGAACGTCGCCGGCCACCGCCGCAGTCCCGTCCAGCAGGGCATCCCGCTCGACGGCCCCCACAGCGAAGCCCACAAGGTCAAACTGATCGGCAGCCATGACGCCTGGATGCTCAGCCATCTCGCCGCCGATGAGTGCACAGCCCGCCTCGGCACACCCGTCGGCGATACCGGCCACCAGGGACTCGGCGGCGACCGGGTCGAGACGACCGACGGCCAGATAGTCCAGGAAGAAAAGAGGAGCGGCGCCTGCGCAAACGAGGTCGTCCACGCACATGGCCACCAAGTCGCGACCAATGGAGTCAAGCCGACCGGTCTCGCGCGCGATCTCGGACTTAGTACCCACCCCGTCGGTGGCCGACACCAGTAACGGATCCCGGTAGCCCGAGCGACCGATGTCGAACAGACCGCCGAAGCCGCCGATGTCACCCATGACCTCGGGCCGGTAAGTGCTCCGCACCAGCGGACCGATGCGTTTCACGGCTTCCTCACCGGCATCGATATCAACCCCGGATGCCAGATAGCTCTCTCCCGCTCCGCTTTCCACTGACGAGGTCACCAGTCTGAGTCCATCAACTGCGTCCGAATAGGCGGTTGGCGGTATCGGTCGGGAGTTCGGCCTTCGCATCACCATCGCCGATCGGCATGGCCCGCTCGGGGGCGGGGGCGCCAGCCGCCCCCTCGAGTACCGCCTTGGAAAGGTTCACCGGAATCTCGATCGGGTAGGTCCCAGTCAGACAGGCATCACAGAACCCGGCGCCCACCGTGCCAGTGGCCTCTAAGAGGTGGTCCAACTTCAGATAGGTGAGGCTGTCCACCTCGAGATACTCGCGGATCTCGTCCACGGTGAGATTGGCGGCCAGGAGTTCGCCACGAGTGCCGGTGTCCATGCCGTAGAAGCACGGCCAGCGGTAGGGCGGCGACGAGACCCGCATGTGGACCTCCGCCGCGCCAGCGTCGCGAAGCATCCGCACCATGGCCCTTGTGGTGGTACCCCGCACTATCGAATCGTCGACCACCACCAGGCGTTGCCCCTCGATGGTGTCGCGCAACGGGTTGAGCTTCATGCGCACCGCCGCGGACCGGAGGGCCTGGGTGGGAGCGATGAAGGTCCGGCCGATGTAGCGGTTTTTGACCAGACCCTGGCCGTACGGGATACCGCTGGCCCGCGCATACCCCTCAGCAGCGGGCATCCCCGACTCAGGTACCCCCATCACCAGGTCCGCCTCCACCGGTGCCTGGTCAGCCAACATCTCACCCATACGGACCCTGGCATGATGCACGCTCTGTCCGTACAGGACGGCGTCGGGGCGAGCGAAGTAGACGAACTCGAACAGGCAGAGCTTGGGGTCGATGGCGTCGTCGTCGAACGGTCGGAGCGAACGCCAACCCGTGTCGTCGATGACCACTACCTCGCCGGGATCCAGTTCACGAACCATGTGGGCCCCGATTACGTCCAGCGCCGGCGACTCAGACGCGAGTACCCAACCACCGTCCAGACGCCCCAGACAGAGGGGCCGGAAGCCATTCGGGTCACGAACGCCGATGACCCGCTCGTGGTCGGCAATGACCAGTGAGAACGCGCCGTGGAGTCGAGGAAGTACGGCGGTCAGGGCAGCGTCCATGGCCTCGGCCTGTGGCAGGTCGGCGTGGCTGGCTAGTTCGGTGGCCAAAAGCTCGGCCATGAGGTCGGTGTCGGACGTGATAGCTCCGGGAAGCATCCCGGCCTCGGCGGCCAAGGCCTCGGTGTTGACCAGATTGCCGTTGTGGCCTAACGCGAACTCGACGCGGTCGACACCCCGGTAGACCGGTTGGGCGTTTCGCCACGTGCTGGATCCGGTGGTCGAATATCGGGTCTGGCCAATGGCCAGGTCGCCGGTGAGGGCGGCCAACGTCCGGTCGTCGAAGGCGTTGGACACCAAGCCCATGTCCTTGACAACCGTGAGGGCCTCGCCGTCGCTGACCGCCATACCGGCCGACTCCTGACCGCGGTGCTGCAAGGCGTAGAGGCCGAGGTACGTCAGGTGGGCGACGGGCTGGCCAGGCGCATAGACACCGAAAACGCCACACGCCTCACGAGGGGTGTCGTCGTCCGCACCGGCCGCCGGGAGGTTCTCCTGGTCGACGGGCGCAGCGGTCATCGGTTCGTAGTTCCGGCGCCCAGGGCCTCGGGCAATCGATCCTCGTGAGCTTGTCGCACATCGTCGACGGCTACATCCAGAAGACCCTTCACGATGAGGCGGTCGCCAGTGGCCAGACCGATCCGGGTGGCCGGTACGGCGGCAGCCTCAGTGGCAGCCAACACATCGGTGAGGCGTTCCGGATCGACACAGCACATGACCCGACTGGGGCCCTCGCCGAATAACGCCCGATGGTCGGGCACCCGTGCCAGATGGGCACCCACGCCGGACCGGGCCACCATCTCAGCCACCGCTACCCCCAGCCCACCAGCCGACAGGTCGTGTACGCCGTCGACCATGCCGTCGGCAACCAGAGTACGGATCAGGTCAGCCACCCGCTGGTGTAGGTCGAAGTCCAGAGGCGCCAAGATGCCACCGGGGGCGTCGTGCGCCGATCCCCAGAGTGAACCACCGAGCGAGACGTCGTGGGGCCCGATCAGGACCAGACGATGGCCGTCCACGAGGGTGGCACCGGGGGGGCGCCGGTCCAGGTCGTCGACCATGCCGAGCAGGCCGATGACCGGAGTGGGGTCGATGTCGTTGCCGGCCGACTCGTTGTAGAGGCTGACGTTGCCACCGATCACCGGAGCACCGAAGGCCTCACAAGCCTCGGCCAATCCGTCGATGGCTTCGGACAGTTGCCACATGACCTCGGGATGCTCGGGGTTACCGAAGTTGAGACAGTTCACGACAGCCAGCGGGCGGGCGCCCACACAGGCCAGGTTCAACACCGATTCGGCGACCACCCGGGCCGTGCCACCACGGGGATCCACGGCACACCACCGGTGGTTGCCATCGGTGGTCATAGCCAGAGCCCGTCCGGTCTCGGCTCCCGTGGTGGGGTGGCGAAGCTTCAGCACTGAAGCGTCATCTCCCGGGCCGACCACCGTATTCAAGAAGAGTTGGTGGTCGTACTGGCGGTACACCCAGGCTGGATCGATCAGCAAGTCGAGCAGGTCGGCCCCCATGTCGACCGGCGGGGCAAGCCCGTCGGCCATCGGACCCCGAGGCTCGGCCGGATCGCTGCGAGGTCGGTCGTAGAGGGGAGCATCCTCATGGAGCGAGGCGGCCGGTACGTCAGCCAGTACCTCGCCGTCGAAGCCGTCCAGAATGCGCAGGGCGCCGCCCTCGGTAACTCGGCCGATCACCGTGGATGCCACCTCCCACCGCTCACAGATAGCCAGAACCCGGTCGAGGCCTTCGGGCTCGACAATGGCCAGCATCCGCTCCTGGGATTCGCTGGTCATGACCTCGTGGGCCTCCATGCCGGACTCACGCCGGTGCACAGCCGAGACGTCGACGTCCATGCCAACACCGCCACGCGACGCGGTTTCACTCGTGGCGCAGGTCAGGCCGGCGCCGCCCAGGTCCTGGATGCCGACCACAAGGCCTTCGTCCAGCAACTGGAGGCAGGCCTCGATAAGACGCTTCTCCTCGTACGGGTCGCCGACCTGGACGCTGGGGCGCTTGTCGCCATCGTCCTCGGCCGAGAAGCCCGCCGAGGCCAGCACGCTGACTCCGCCGATACCGTCTCGCCCGGTACTGGAACCCAGCAACACGGCCAGGTTGCCCACGCCAGAGGCTTGACCGAGAACAAGACGCTCTGTGGGCAGGATGCCCAGGCAGAGCACGTTGACCAGCGGGTTTCCTTGGTAGGTCCGGTCGAAAACGACCTCGCCGCCGACGGTGGGGACGCCCACCGCGTTGCCGTAGCCCGATACGCCCGACACCACGCCCTCGGCGATCCAGCGACTGCGAGCATCGTCAAGCGGACCGAACCGCAGGGGGTCCATAAGGGCTATTGGGCGGGCACCCATGGTGAAGATGTCCCGGAGGATGCCACCCACGCCGGTAGCCGCGCCCTGGTAGGGCTCGATGGCCGATGGGTGGTTGTGCGACTCGATCCGGATCGCGGCCGCGATGCCGTCGCCCACGTCGACCACGCCCGCGTTCTCGCCCGGTCCAACCAACACCCAAGGCGCTTCTGTCGGCAGGCGCTTCAGATGGATGCGGCTGCTCTTGTAGGAACAGTGCTCAGACCACATAACCGAGTACATGGCCAACTCGAGTCCGTTGGCCCGACGGCCCAGAATCGAGTCGATCTGTTCAGCCTCATCATCGGTGAGTCCGAGGGCTCGATGGAGGGGCTCACTCACGTCGGGCACCGTACTCCCCCATGGTCACCCGTCGGAGACCCGTCAGCGGGTCTGTCTATGCCCTCCTAAACCACACAGTTTTTATAGTAATAGAGCGTGTTCTATGCAGTAAAAGAACGATGTTGATTCTCAGAACAAACTCGGATTATTTTGCGGTAATACTGGATTCTTCACAGTCCAACTCGGTACCGGCCCATTCGCCACAGGATGGGTCAACGCAATACGAGCCTGATGGATCGACGGACAAGAAAGAGGTGGTGGTGGTGACACGCCCCAAGATGACCGAAGCTGAGAAGTCCGAGGTGGCTGGGGTACGCGAGTACCTCAAGGCCCTGGAACAAAATGCTCCCCGTCGGGGACGCAAGCGGACCCCGGAGAGCGTGGCCCGACAGATCGCCGCCGTGGACGCTCAGATGGCCGAGGCCACCGTCACCAAACGCCTGGACCTGATCCAGCAGCGCATCGACCTCGAGAGCGAGCGGGAAGCGCTAGCCGCCACCGAAACCGTCGACATGACGGCGCTCGAAGCCGAGTTCGTGCAGCACGCCGCGGCCTATGGAGGTCGCCGGGGTATCTCCTACGGCGCCTGGCGCGAGATCGGAGTCTCGTCGGACACCCTTAAGTCAGCCGGTATCCGACGCAGTAGCTGAAAGGCCGGCAACTCAGAGACCGGCAGTTGAGCAGCGGGGCGCTGCTCAATAGGTTTTCAGGCGGCTTCAAGCAGCGAACTGACCAGCACCGCACCGTCCGCGCTGCCCAGCAGTTCGTCACAGGCCCGCTCCGGGTGGGGCATGAGCCCGACCACATTGCGACCCTCGTTGCACACGCCGGCAATGTCGTCCACCGACCCGTTGGGATTATCCACGTAACGAAGGACGATCCGATCCTCGTCTCGCAATCGGGCCAATGTCTCGGCGTCACACGTGTAATTACCCTCAAAATGGTTGATGGGCACCAACAATTCCGACCCCACCTCCGCCCGACGGGTCAGGGAAGAATCCGAGGACTCAACCCGCAGCACCGTGGGCTGGCACAGGAACTTCAGGCCACTGTTCTTCTGCAGCGCGCCGGGAAGCAGCCCTGCTTCGGTCAACACCTGGAAGCCGTTGCAGATGCCAACCACCGACCCACCGTCCGCGGCAAACCGAGCAATGGCGCCCATCATCGGCGAAAAGCGAGCAATGGCCCCCGGCCGCAGATAATCGCCATGAGCGAACCCACCGGGAACGATCACCGCGTCTATGCCCGTCAGGTCCTCATCGCCATGCCAAAGTAGACGACCCTCGCCGCCGAGCTTTTCCACGGCAGTAACCGCATCCATCTCACAGTTTGTGCCGGGAAAGACCACGACACCCACGGCAGTCGCCATCAGGCATCCTCTCCGGTCGGGCCACCGGCCGGGGTCACCATCACCGTGGCGTCCTCGATGACCGGGTTGGTCAGGAACGAGGCACACAGGTCCTCGGACCGGCGCGTCGCCTCAGCCTCGTCGGTCGCCTCGATGGCGAACCGGACCGTCTTGCCCACCGTCACGTCGGCTACACCGTCGTAGCCAAGGGCGGGAAGAGCACGCTCGATCGTCGCTCCGGCCGGATCGGCAATGCCGCCCCGCAACCTGACGTCCACCATCACGTCGAACTTCATCGTCGTCTCCTCTCGGGATGCACTCTCATCAGACCGGTCAGCTACCCACGCCAGGCCAGTCGGTGAACGACCGGCCAGTGATCCGCTCGTAGGCCTCCACGTAACGCGACGAGGTGGCCGAGATGACCTCGTCGGGCAGCAGTGGCGGTGGCGGCTGTTTGTCCCAGTCCAGACCATCGAGGTGGTCGCGGACGGGCTGCTTGTCAAACGACGGTGGCGTGGCGCCCGGCTTCCAGGCCTCGGCGGACCAGAACCGGGACGAATCCGGAGTGAGGACCTCGTCAGCCAGCACCAGACGACCGTCAACCATGCCGAACTCGAACTTGGTGTCGGCGATGATCAGGCCCCGTTCCGCGGCCCACTCGGCGCCCCGTAAATAACAGGTGATCGACGCCTCACGGGCTGCTTCGGCCACCTCAGTACCCACCAGGTCGACGGACTCAGCGTACGAGATGTTGACGTCATGGCCCTCGTCAGCCTTGGTCGACGGCGTGAACACCGGTTCGGGAAGGCGGCTGGCCTCCAGTAGGTCGTCAGGCATCAGGGTGCCGTGCATGGTTCCCGAGGCTCGGTACTCCTTCCACGCCGAACCGGTGATGTAGCCCCGGACTATGCACTCGATGGGCAGCATCTCAGCCCGATGGCAAAGCATCGTCCGCCCGGCCAGTTCTGCGAGAACCTCCGGTGGCGCACCGTCTGGCTGACCGACGCTCAGGATCTGGTCAAGGTCCGCTGTGTCCGTCGAGATGAGATGGCCGTCAACAAGGCCGGCAAACTGCTCGAACCAGAAGGCGGTCATGGCGGTGAGCACCCGACCCTTGTTGGCAATGGGCTCAGCCATCACCACGTCGAAGGCCGAGATTCGGTCCGAGGTGACCATCAACAGGCGGTCGTCACCGGCGTCATAGACGTCCCGCACCTTCCCCGAGTGCAGGTGGGGCAGCGGAATCTGTGGACTCATGTCTCTCCGGGTGTTTACAGGATCGGTTCCGGATCGTAGGCCGCGGCATGCGGATGGGCGGCCACCACCTCGGCGACCCGTTCGATCACCACCGCGACCTGGGCCGAGGCGTTTCCGACGAAGGCCGACGGATCATCCAACAAGGCTTCCAGCGCGGCACGATCCAGGGGCAGGCGATCATCGGCAGCCAGTCGATCCAGGAGGTCGGTCTCCGACACCCCCTCCTCACGGCGGGCCAGGGCTGAACCTACGGCATGGGCCTTGATGACATCGTGGGCTTCTTCCCGACCCATGCCGGCCTGCACTGCTGCAACCAGCACCCGGGTGGTGGCCAGAAACGGCAGGTACTGCCGGAGCTCGCGTTCGACGACTGCCGGATAGGCACCGAACTCATCGAGCACGGTGAGGAAGGTCTGGAACAGGCCATCGGCAGCAAGGAAGGCGTCGGGGAGGGCGATGCGACGCACCACCGAGCAACTCACGTCGCCCTCGTTCCACTGGTCTCCAACTAGCCCGCCGACCATGGCCAAGTGGCCTCGCAGGACCACAGCCAGGCCGCCGACCCGTTCGCACGACCGGGCGTTCATCTTGTGGGGCATGGCCGACGAGCCGACCTGCCCGGGGCGAAAGCCCTCAGTGGCCAACTCGTTGCCGGCCATGAGCCGGACGGTGCGAGCTAGGTTCGCCGGCCCACCGGATGCCTGAACGAGGGCCGACACCACGTCAAAGTCCAACGACCGCGGGTACACCTGCCCCACAGAGTCCAGTACCCGGTCGAAGCCGAGGTGCCCGGCCACCAGCGACTCGAGGTGGTCCAACTTTGAGGCATCACCGTCGAACAGGTCGAGCTGGTCCTGCTGGGTGCCGACCGGACCCTTGAGGCCTCGCAGCGGGTAGCCGGACAGCAGGTCGGTCACCCGACGAAGGGAGACCAGCAGCTCCTCGGCTGCCGTAGCGAACCGCTTGCCCAGCGTGGTGGCCTGAGCGGCCACGTTGTGACTACGACCGACCATGACAAGCCCGTCGTGCTCGGCGGCCAGACGAGCTAGACGAGCCAGAGCGGCCACCATCCGGTCGCGCACCACCTCGAGGCTGCGACGCACCTGGAGTTGCTCGACGTTCTCGGTGAGGTCACGCGACGTCATGCCCTTATGGATGTGCTCGTGGCCAGCCAGCGCGCAGAACTCCTCTATGCGGGCCTTGACATCGTGACGGGTCACCCGTTCACGATTACGGATCGAGTCCAAGTCGACCTGGTCGACCACCGCCCGGTGATCGTCGACCACGGTATCGCCGATGGCCACGCCGAGTTCCTGCTGCGCTTCCAGCACGGCGATCCAGAGTTCACGCTCCATGACCACCTTGGCTTCTGGCGTCCAGAGGTCGACCATCGGTCGGCTGGCGTAGCGGGAGGCGAGGACGTTTTCCATAAGCGGCAGGTACGGAGTTCGGCGGTTGACGGGTCCGACTACTTCGGGACCATCTCGGCGCGGTGCGCCTCGAGTTCGGCCACCAGTCCCGGATCGGAGATTCCCAGCATCTGGACGACCAGGAGGGCAGCGTTCATTGCGCCGTCGACTGCCACGGTGGCCACCGGGATTCCCTTCGGCATCTGGACGGTGGCCAGCAACGAATCCCATCCGTTGATGGCGCCGCCGGAAAGGGGCACGCCGATCACCGGAAGCGTGGTCTGGGCCGCAACCGCTCCGGCTAGGTGAGCTGCCATGCCAGCTCCGCAGATAATGGCCTGGTACCCGGCCTCGCGGGCACCCGACACGAACTCGGAGACCAGCGTCGGGCTTCGGTGGGCCGACATGACCCGAACGTCGGCGTCGATCCCATACCGCTCGAGGGTCACCGCGGCGGGCCCCATCTTGTCGCCGTCGTTCGGCGAACCCATCAGCACCGCCACTCGGTAACCCATCCTTATGCTCCTGTTCTCCGGACCCACATCAGGTCCCGTTCTAGTTCCGGATTGATTCTGACCGAGATCAGCCGGCCGGATCCGCCGCAATGTCGGTGCGGTATTGCATACCGGGCCACGAGATCATCGACACCGCCTCGTAGGCACGTCGGCGAGCTTCGCTGACTGTCGGCCCCTGACCGGTAACGGTCAACACTCGTCCTCCAGTCGTGACCAAGCATCCGTCTCGCTCACCCACTCCGGCAGCGAACACGCTCACCCCGTCGATCGCCGAGGCGTCGGCCAGACCCTGGATCTGGTCGCCGGTGCGCGGTGCGGTCGGATAGTTCTCGGACGCGCAGACCACGGTAACCGCCGCTCCGTCATCGAACGTCGGTCGGTCGGCCCGTCCGGCCAGGTCACCGGCCGCCGCTGCGGCCAGTAGGACACCGAGGTCGCTGGTGAGTCGGGGTAACACCACCTGGGTCTCCGGATCACCGAATCGCACGTTGTACTCGAGCACCCGGGGTCCGGTCGGGGTGTACATCAACCCGCAGTACAGGACGCCCCGGTAGTCGATCCCCCGTGCCCGCAGGGCAGCCAAGGTAGGTCGCACCGCAGTGTCCATGAGATCGTTGACGGCCGCACTGGTGGCCAACGGGACCGGCGAATAGGCACCCATCCCCCCGGTGTTCGGGCCGGCGTCGCCGTCACCTAGTCGCTTGAAATCCTGAGCGGGAGCTAGGGCCACAGCGTCATGTCCGTCGCAGATAGCCAGCACTGAGAGTTCGGGCCCAGTCAGGCCCTCCTCAATGACCAACGTACGGCCGGCGTCGCCGAAGGCATCCCCGGAGAGGTATGACCGCACGGCATCTACAGCCTCGGCGTGATCGGTGGTTACCACCACGCCCTTGCCGGCCGCCAAGCCGTCGGTCTTAACCACGAAGAGATCGTCCATGGTGTCCAGGAAAGCCAGGGCGGCGGCCTCATCGGAGAACGTCCCGTGAGCCGCGGTCGACACGCCAGCCTCGACCAAGACCTCCTTCATCCACGCCTTGGAGCCCTCCAGACGGGCACCGTCAGCGCCCGGCCCAAAGACCAGCTGGCCGGCGCCCCGCAGGCGGTCGGCCAGCCCGGCGACCAGTGGCGCCTCGGGGCCGATCACGAAGAGGTCGGCGTCGATTTCGCTGGGCGGCATGTCCACCGACCCGGGGATGCCCGGGTTGCCGGGAGCCACCACCACGTCATGGTGATGGCCTAGTACGTGGGCCAGCGCGTGTTCCCGCCCTCCGGAACCGACCACACAAACCCTCATGCGTCCCTCCACCCCGCGGCCGGCCGGCTCAGACGGCGAACCGCAGGACCTGGTGACGACCCGGGCCGATACCCACCATGTCCACCGGAACACCGACCTGATGCTCAACGAAGGCCAGGTAGTTCTCGGCCTCGCGTGGCAGTTGCGACCGTTCGGTGATATCGGAGAGGTCCACTCCCCAACCGGGTAGATCCTCGTAAATCGGTATGGCCCGATGTAGGACCGACTGGTGGTACGGCAACTGGTCGTGGCGCTCGCCGTCGGCCTCGTAGGCCACGCAGACCCGGATGGTTTCAAGCTGGTCGAGCACATCGAGCTTGGTGATAGCTAGTTCAGAGAGCGAATTGACCCGGGCCGCGTACCGAAGCATCACGGCATCCAACCATCCCGGACGGCGTCGCCGACCCGTATTGGTGCCGTACTCGTGGCCAACGTCCACGAGGTAGTCGCCGACCTCGTCGAACAGTTCGGTGGGGAACGGTCCGGCACCCACGCGGGTGACGTAGGCCTTAGCAATCCCGATGACCCGGTCGATGTCACGCGGGCCGATACCCGCGCCCGTGCACGCTCCACCGGCCACCGGATTCGACGAGGTCACAAATGGGTAGGTGCCGTGGTCGACGTCCAGGAAGGTGGCCTGAGCGCCCTCCATAAGGACGCGACCGCCACCGTCTAATTCGTCGTGGACCAGGCCGACGGCATCGCAGATGTGGGGAGCCAACCGGGGGGCGCACCAGCCCAAGTACTCCTCGGCCACCTCGTCGGCATCGACGGGCAACCGGTTGAAGACCCGGGTCAGCACCTTGTTGGTGTGCTCGAGGGCGGCTCGCAACTTCTCGCGGAAGATCTTCTCATCGAGAAGGTCCTGGACCCGGATGCCGACCCGCATGGACCTGTCGGCGTACGCCGGACCGATACCCCGCTTGGTGGTACCCAACTTGTTCTTGCCTAGGTGGCGCTCGTGGAGAGCATCGAGTTCCTGGTGGTACGGGAGGATCAAGTGGGCGTTTCCGCTGAGGCGGAGATTGGCCGTCGACACGCCGCGGGACTCGAGCATGTCCATCTCGGCAATGAGGACGCGGGGATCAACCACCACGCCATTGCCGATGACCGGGGTGACGTGGGGATAGAGGACACCACTGGGAACGATCTGGAGGGCAAAGGACTCGCCGTCGACCACCAGCGTGTGGCCGGCGTTGTGGCCACCCTGGTAGCGGACGACCATCGACATCTCGCCAGCGACGAGGTCGGTGAACTTGCCCTTGCCCTCGTCGCCCCACTGTGTCCCTACGACGACGGTCGCGGGCACGGCACCTCTCCTGGATCGGGTCCCTTACGGATCGAGCCTACCGCCCTCATGAACGCCCAGTTCCGTCGGTTTAGTCGCCGATCGGGACCATTTCGGGGGTTAATCCTGCGCGTTCGCCGCGCAGGATCCAAAGTCTCCCCAGCCCCCTGTGGACAACCCCCACCCACCAGTGGAGACAAGGGCTCTGCTGTGGACTGGGACGCGTTCTCGTTGCCTCCAGATGGCCAAAATACAGCGTTGTGAAGGCCTGGATCCACTTCGAGAACCGGTGGGAAACCGCAGGTCAGCGGGTCCGGCGGCCCCGGTAGATGGTGACGCTCTGATCCACCGGGACGAGGTCGCGGCGGTACTGGCGGTGCACGTTGGCGACCGCCTGATCACCCTCCAATCGCGTGGTGGCCAACTCGGCCTCGAGACGAGCCACTTCGGCTTCGAGGGCCAGCACCCGCTTTACCCCGGCGAGGTTCAGGCCCTCCTCGGTGAGCTGGGCGATCCGCAGCAGCATGACGATGTCAGTCTCGCTGTACCGACGGTTGCCCCCGGTTGTGCGGGCCGGGTCTACCAGGCCACGGCGCTCGTAGATCCGAAGGGTCTGGGGATGCATGCCGGCTAGCTCGGCGGCCACCGAGATGACGTAGACGGCCTGATCGGGTCCGGGGCGGGGCAGGGGGCTCATGGGGTCTCACCGTTGAGTCTGTCAGGCGACGGATCTTCATGTTTTTGAGGTTCCTGTTCCTGGGGTTCCTTCGGATTCCTCCGGGCAGCCATCGCCTCGGCCAGGACCTCGACAGCTTCAATCTCCGCCTCGGTGGGATCGGTGAGCACGTCAACCTCGACGCTGACCAGCAGATCACCGGTCCCTCCCTTCTCCGGGACACCACGCTTCTTTACCCTGAAGGTTTGGCCACTGCGGGTCCCGGCCGGCACCTTGAGCGTCACCGTGCCACCGTCCAGGAGGGGCACCTCAATCTCGGAACCCAGAACCGCCTGGGGGTAGGTCACCGGAACAGACACCGTGAGGTGTCGCCCTCGCCGACCGAACCGGATATCGGGTTCGACGGCCACCACGATGAACAGGTCGCCATCGGGTCCGCCTCGACCCGGCTCGCCGCGCCTCTTCAGGCGAATGCGTTGTCCCTCGTCGACGCCGGCGGGGATCCGGACCTTGACCTCCCGGGGGCGTCGCTCGACCCCACTCGCTTGGCACGACCCACACGGGTCGTCGATCTGGCTACCCCGACCACCGCATTGGCCACAGGGCCGGCTGAACGAGAACGGGCCCTGATCCTCGGCCTGGACGCCGCGGCCGCGACAGGCCCCACAGGCCGTCGGCCGGGTTCCTGGGCGGGCGCCGCTTCCCGAACAGGTGCTGCAAACCGTGTCGCTGACCAAATGAACCGAGGTGGTGACGCCATTGACCGCTTCGGTAAACGAAAGAGTGAGGCGGGTCTCGAGGTCGGCGCCGCGCTGGCCCCGGCCGCTACCTCGGCCACCGTTGAACGCGCCACCGAACAGGTCGCCCAGGTCAAATCCGCCCATGCCACCAGTACCTGGGAATCCACCCCCCATGCCTCCGCCCGGGCCGGGGCCGAATCCACCCATGGGACCCATCTGCCGGATCTGGTCGTACTCGGCCCGGCGAGACTCGTCGCCCACAACGTCGTAGGCGGCCGAGACCTCCTTGAACCGGGCCTCTGAGGTCGCGTCACCCGGATTGGCGTCGGGGTGCAACTGGCGGGCCAATTTCCGGTAGGCCTTGGTGATCTCCTTGGCCGACGCCTCCTTCGAGACGCCTAGCGAGGCGTAGAAGTCCTTCTCGAACCACTCGCGCTGGGCGGTCATCGGGTGGGCTCCTCGTCCGGTTCGGTTCGGATCGCGGCTCAGCCGCGCACGCGGACCATGGCCGGGCGCAGCACGCGTCCTTCCCACGCATAGCCGCGCCGCAGGACCTCGATGACTACCTGTCCGGCATCATCTCCATCGGCGGCCGGCTCGTGGAGCACGGCATCGTGTCGGTTGGGGTCGAACGGCTCATCGACCGGATCGAGCACTTCGAGTCCGACAGGCTCCAAGGCCTGGACCAGCGACGCCCGGATGGGGGCCACATCGTCAGCGCCGTGTTCAAGGGCCAGATCGCAGGCGTCGAACACGACCAGAAGCTTCTCGGCCAGATCACCACGGGCCCGACCACCCACCTCGGTGGTGCGACGGTCGGCCTGCTTTCGGTAGTTGGCGAACTCGGCTGTCACCCGTTGGAGGTCCGACAGGTACCCGTCCCGCTCAGCTTCCAGAACAGCCATCAATTCTAGAACCGGGTCACCGGTCCCCTCGGCCTCGTCCACCGGTAGACCCTCAACCGGGATCTCATCGGAAGCTGTCGAATCGACGGTGTTGTCGACCTCTCCGGTCGGCGGAGCGTCGGACACTGACCCGGAGATCTCTGTCGAAGGGTCTGTGGACGGGAATCCGTCGTGCACGTCATCGGGTGACTGGCTTTCCGAGGACGCGCCGTCACCGCTCATGACTCGTCGACGATCTCCGCGTCAACCACGTCGTCGTCGGATCCGTCGGCAGACCCGCTCGCGCCGGCCGCATCCGAATCGGCCTGGGCGGCCTCGTACAGCCGCTGACCGAACTCCTGACTAGCGGCCATGAGCGCTTCGGTGGCCGAGCCGATGGCCTCGACGTCGTCCTCGCCCAAGGCCTTCTTCAGACCCTCGAGCTTCTCAGTGACGTTGGTGGTCTCATCCTCGGTGAGCTGGTCGCCCTGGTCGGCCAGCAACTTGTCGGTCTGGTACACGAGGTTGTCGGCGTTATTGCGAACCTCAGCCTCTGCCTTGCGCTTCTGATCCTCATCAGCATGGGACTCCGCATCGCGCACCATCTGATCGATGACGTCCTTGTCCAACGACGACTGACCGGTGATGGTCATGGACTGCTCGTTGTCGGTCGCTCGGTCCTTGGCCGACACGTGAACAATGCCGTTGGCGTCGATGTCGAAGGTGACCTCGATCTGGGGGGTTCCCCGGGGGGCGGGCGGCAGGTCGACCAGCTGGAACTTGCCCAGCGTCTTGTTGAACTGTGACATCTCGCGTTCGCCCTGCAGCACGTGGATCTCGACGGACGGCTGGCCGTCCTCGGCGGTGGTGAAGACCTCGGACCGCTGAATCGGAATAGTGGTGTTGCGCTCGATGAGCCGGGTCATGACGCCGCCCTTGGTTTCAATGCCCAATGACAGCGGGGTCACGTCGAGCAGGAGCACGTCCTTGACTTCGCCGACCAGCACACCGGCCTGGACCGCGGCGCCGATGGCCACGACCTCGTCCGGGTTGACGTTCTTAGACGGGTCGCGACCGGCAATCTCCTTAGCCAGATCGACCACCGCGGGCATCCGGGTAGAGCCGCCGACCAGAATCACGTGGTCGACCTCGCCCTTGGAGAGACCGGCGTCCTTCACGGCCTGCTCGAACGGCGACCGGCAACGGGCCAGCAGGTCAGCGGTGAGCTCTTGGAACTTGGCCCGGGTGAGCGTGTAGTCGAGGTGCAACGGCCCGGAGTCGGTAGCCGTCACGAACGGCAGGTTGATCTGCGTCTGCTGAACCTGGGACAACTCGATCTTGGCCTTCTCGGCGGCCTCCTTGAGGCGCTGGGCGGCCATGGCATCAGCACCCAGGTCGACACCGTGATCATTGCGAAACGAGGTGACGAGCCACTCGATGACCGCGTCGTCCCAGTCGTCGCCGCCGAGGCTGGTGTCGCCGTGGGTGGCCTTCACCTCAAAGACACCGTCACCGATTTCGAGCACCGACACGTCGAACGTGCCGCCGCCGAGGTCGAAGACGAGAATCGTCTGCTCGGAGTCATCCTTGTCGAGGCCGTAGGCCAGTGCAGCGGCCGTGGGCTCGTTGATGATCCGCAGCACCTCGAGGCCGGCGATCTGGCCCGCCTCCTTGGTAGCGGTGCGCTGGGCATCGTCGAAATAGGCGGGCACCGTGATGACAGCCTGGTCGACGGTGGTCCCGAGGTAGGCCTCGGCGTCACGCTTGAGCTTCTGGAGCGTGCGGGCCGAGATCTCCTGAGCGGTGTAGTCCTTGTCGTCGATGTTCTCGGTCCAACTGGTGCCCATCTGGCGCTTGACAGACCGGATGGTGCGCCCCGGGTTGGTGATGGCCTGTCGCTTGGCCACCTCGCCGACGAGGACCTCGCCGTCCTTGGCGAACGCAACCACCGACGGAGTCGTACGCGAGCCCTCGGCGTTAGCGATGACGACGGGGTCGCCGCCCTCGAGGACGCTGACGACCGAGTTGGTGGTTCCGAGGTCGATTCCCACGGCCTTACCCATGATTGGTGCTCCTATTTCCTTTTGAGGTTTTTCTGCTGCGATTGTTCTGTTGCAGTTCTTCTGCGGCGGCCCGGACCCTGTGTGGGTCAGGTCCGACGCAGAAGATCTGTCGAAAGGGCGGATGGGGCCCCGTCGGCCCGGGTTGGGGGAGGGATCCCGGTACCGACGGTGCAGGCTATGGACTGCCTGTCATGGCACCACCCTTTATTTATATATAAGACTCTAGTTAGTTGAGTGCCTCTATAGCAACTTCTGAAGCCGGATTTCTCATAACCGACGAAAAGCCATCCAGTACGGTGGTCTGATGCCCACGTTGATCCTGCTCAGGCACGGCCAGAGCACCTGGAACGCCACCAACCAGTTCACCGGCTGGTACGACTGCGACCTGACCCCACAGGGCGAGGCCGAAGCGCAGGCCGGGGCCCGACTACTGGCCGGGGCCGGGCTCCTCCCCGACGTGGTCCATACTTCGCTGCAGATCCGGGCCATCCGGACCGCCGAGCTCGCCCTGGCCGAACTTGGGCGGTCATGGATCCCGGTGCGTCGGGACTGGCGGCTTAACGAACGCCACTACGGCGACCTCACTGGTCTCAACAAGGCCGAGACCAGGCAACGTCACGGCGACGAACAACTCCAGGCCTGGCGTCGCGGCTATGCGACCCCGCCGCCACCCATTGCCGACGACAACCCGTTCAACCCCAACGACGACGAGCGCTACGCCGACATCGAACCGCCGCTGGCCGAATGCCTGGCCGACGTCGTGGTCCGGATGCTCCCCTACTGGGACGAGGCCATTGCCCCCGACCTGCGAGCTGGACGGACGGTGCTGGTGGCCGCCCACGGAAACAGCCTCCGAGCCCTGTGCAAGGAACTGGACGGCATCTCCGACGAGGACATCACCGATCTGAACATCCCGACGGGCACGCCACTGCGCTACGACCTGGACGACGTCCTCCGGCCGCTGGAGGCCATGCCTGTCCTGGAACGATCACTGGATCCCGAGGCCGCCCGGGCCGCCGCCGAGGCCGTGGCCCGTCAGGCCGGCTGAACTGGCCCCTCGAACTGGCCCAGAAAACGAGCCGACACGCAACGGGCCGGGGTCCTGCTGATCTGTGGGCCGGGCCGAAAGGTCATCCGACGATCACCGGCTGGTCCGACCCGTTTGCAACCGTCCCGTTTCCAACCGGATTGGGCCGCCCTACCAGAGTTCGCGGAGGCCAGCGGAAGCGACCGTGATAACCCGCGACAGATAGTCTCCGGTCGCCATGACTGACACTTCTGCACCCGACGAGACCACCCGGCGGTTCCGCCCCAACCACGCCGTCATCGGGCTGGGCGTCCTGGTCGCCCTGTTCACCGCGGCATCCGGCGTTGCCTCACTGGTCAACGAGTTCCACGACGACTCCCCGATCACCCGCGAAGTCTTCGCCAACATTCCGGGACCGTTGAAGTTGGCCTTCTACTCCGTCATCCCGATGCTGATCGTCTACGGGGCCGTCCTGTTCTCCTACCGAGTCCAGAACTGGCAGCGGGGCGCCCCCGACGACCGGTCCACGAAGCCGGCCAACGCCAAGCGGCGATTCGGTGATTTCCGGTCCGGCGTCTACATGCAGACCCTGCTTCGGGAGCCCGCAGCAGGCGTCATGCACGCCCTCATCTACTTCCCGTTCCTGATCCTGCTGGCCGTGACCACGGTGCTGGAAATCAACCACCAGGTCCCGGAGGGCCTCAAGTTCCTGCACGGCGACGTGTACCGGGCCTACACCGCGGTGGGCGACATCGCCGGTGTGCTCTACCTCATTGGCGTGACGTGGGCGGTGCTGCGGCGCTACGGACCCCGCCGGTTCCGGCCCTATCGCATCCGCATCAAGTCCAAGCCGGAGCACGCCGCGGTGCTGCTCATCTTCCTGGCCATCGGTGTCACCGGCTTCGGCGCCGAGGCGTTCCGCATCGCCCTGCAGGACACCGCCCCCGGCGGGCACGGTGCCGATCCCGAGACGTGGTCGGTGGTCGGCTACCCATTGGCCATGGCCATCGGCGAGGCCGAGTGGCTAGTCGACGACGTGGCCGGGTGGCACCAGGGCTGGTGGATCGCCCACGTGGCCTCGTTCATGGCCTTCCTGGCCCTGCTGCCCATCACGATGATCCGTCACATGTTCACGTCGCCGTTGAACATGTACCTGAAGGACCGGTCCCGCCCCAAGGGCGCCATGAAACCGATGCCCAACCTCATGGAGACCGAGTTGGAGAGCTTCGGTGCATCGACCATCGAGGACTTCACCTGGAAGCAGCTACTGGACACCGACTCGTGCACCATGTGCGGCCGCTGCACCAGCGTCTGCCCGGCGCATGCCACCGGCAAGCCGCTGGACCCCCGAGAGATCGTGCTCAAAACCGGCGAGGTCATGGCAGCTACCGGCCAGACGGCAGTGTCTCCCCCCATCGGGACCGATGCCGAGGTCACCGTTCCGGCCAACTGGATGTTCGACCGCATCACCAACGATGAGCTCTGGTCGTGTACGTCGTGTCGGGCGTGTGACGAGATCTGCCCGGTCAACATCGAAATCCTGGACAAAATCCTGGACATGCGTCGCTACCTGTCGCTTATGGAGTCTGACTTCCCTAGCGAGTTGGGAGCGGCCTACCGGTCAATGGAGAACTCGGGCAACCCGTGGGGCCTGTCCCAGAGCGAGCGGGCTGACTGGGTGGGCGACCTGGAGGGCATCGAAGTGCTCGACGGCGGCGACCCCTTCGAGGCCGAGTACCTCTACTGGGTGGGTTGCGCCGGATCGTTCGACGACAAGAACAAGAAGGTCTCACGGGCGATGGCCACGCTCATGCAGCGGGCCGGTGTGTCGTTCTCAATCCTCGGTCCGGCCGAGATGTGCACCGGCGACCCGGCCCGACGATCAGGCAACGAGTACATCTTTCAGATGCTGGCCATGCAGAACGTCGAGACGCTCGACGGCATGGGCGTCAAGAAGATCATCACCCAGTGCCCGCACTGCTTCAACACGCTGGCCAACGAGTACCCGCAGATAGGCGGGCACTACGAGGTGGTGCACCACAGCCAATTCCTTGAATGGCTGATCGCCGACGGAAAGCTGGATATGAGCGATGCCCGACTCGACGAGCGAGTCGTGTACCACGACTCCTGCTACCTGGGTCGCCACAACGACGTCTACTCAGCGCCCCGCAACGTGATCGGAAGCCTGGCCGGCATCGATCTGGTGGAAGCCAACCGCCAGGGCACCAAGGGGATGTGCTGCGGTGCGGGTGGCGGCCGCATGTTCATGGAGGAACACATCGGCAAGAACATCAACGTCGAACGCTCACAGGAACTACTGGCCACCGGCGCGACACGCATCGCCACAGCGTGTCCGTTCTGCTTCATCATGATCGACGACGGCGTGAAGGGTGAAGGCATCGACGAGTCCGACGTGAAGGTGGGCGACATCGCCCTACACCTCCTCGAAGCACTCGACGCCGGCTCCGAGTAGCGGGTTCCCCAACGGCAAGCTCCCTCGTCACGAGCGCCCGCCCGCGAATCAGCGGTTGAAGTTTTCCCAGTAGCGACTAGGTCGCGGGCCTTCCTGGCCCCGGTACTTCGACCCGAGCTCGCTTGACCCATAGGGTCGATCGGCCGCCGTGGTCATCCGGACGAACGAGATTTGTCCAATCTTCATGCCCGGATAGAGGGTGATGGGGAGGCTGGCCACGTTGGACAGCTCAAGGGTGAGCTGTCCGTCCCAGCCGGCGTCCACGTAACCGGCCGTCGAGTGGATGAGCAGCCCTAGTCGTCCGAGGCTCGACTTGCCCTCCAGACGGGCCACCAGATCATCGGGGACGGTGACGCGTTCCGAAGTAGAGCCGAGCACGAACTCACCCGGGTGGAGGATGAACGGATCGTCCTCGTCGGCCTCAACCTGCTCGGTGAGCTCAGTGAGGTCCTCGCGAACGTCGATGTGGCCCATGGTGTGATTGCGGAACACGAGGAACCGGTGATCGAGGTGTAGGTCGATCGACGACGGCTGTACGCAGGAGTCGTCGAACGGCTCAACCACGATGCGGCCCGCGGCGATCTCCTCACGGAGGGTTCGGTCGGAGAGGATCATGCGGCGCTGATGCTACCCAGCCGCCCGGTCGGCAATGAGCGAGAGGATCTCAAACATCACGGCCATCGACCGGTAACTGGTGATGGCGTTGGGTGAGTCGACGGTCGGCATGAGGCACACCACGTCGCCACCAATCACGTTCTTTCCCCGTACCGACCGTAGGAGTTGAGTGACTTGGTCGATGCCAAAGCCCTCGATGCCGGCCTCGATGTTGGCCACGCCGGGAGCCACCGTCGGATCGAGGCAGTCCAGGTCAAAGGTGATGTAGAGCGGTCGGTCGCCAATGCGCTCGTCTATGACCTCCATGACCCGCTCGGGGCCCATCTCGTCGTAGTCAACCTTGCGGATCACTTCGTAACCCAGTGCGTACGACGGGTCAGTCCAGCCCAGCGAACGGACGTTGCCCCGGATGCCGACCTGAACCGAGTGGGTGGGGTCCACGTGACCCTCCTCGACGAGGTAGCCGGCCCAGTGGGCAGCCGACTTCACCGCTCCGAGGAAGTGCGGAATGGAGTGATAGGCGTCAGTGTGGGCGTCGAAGTGCAGCAGACAGGCTTTCTCGCCGCCGGTAAGGCGAGCCCCTTCGCCGGCGATGCCCTGGAGAATCCCACCGGTAATGGAGTGGTCCCCGCCGATCGACACCGGCCGGCACCCTGCCTCGCCAACCTCGCGGTAGAAGTCGGTGATGGCCTCGATGCAGGCCTCGTTGTCGTTGGCCCGGGGCAGGGGGACGTCACCCAGGTCGTGGATACGGGACGCCTCCCACGGGTCGAGTCCGAACGCGTCGTGGACCCGCCGGCCAAGAGCCGAGATGTCCCGGACGGCCCGGGGGCCAAGGTGCTGGTCACGTTGGGTGGTGCCGTTGCCCGTACTGTGAGGCACCCCGATCAAACCGATGTCGGCGTTGGCCGGGTCGGGATCGTGTTCGCACCGGAACAGCGTGGGGATGCCGTGCCAGTACAGGCCCTCCATCATCCGGTCCTGGTCAGTCCGCTCCATCACCTCTCCTAGTCCTTCTGTCCTGCTCTCGTTAGCCGCCGAACCGGAAGCGCCTTCTCAGCGGCGGGGGTTCCTACTGAATACGTCGCGGATCAGCGGCAGGTAGTACTCGAACGGGTTCGAGTCGTAGGACGGGTCGAAAGCCGGGGCGTCGTACTCCGAACAGAACGTGGCGCAGTGGTCGAAATGCTCGTGGCCGTCAAACTTGTCGCGGGTGTCGCGGTCCATGCCGAGGTGGTGCCAGAAGTAATAACCCTGGAAGATTCCGTGGTTTTCGACCATCCAATGGTTGGCCTCCGACACGAAAGGCTTGAGGATCGCCGCGGCCACGTCAGGATGGTTGTACGGGGTGAGCGGATCACCGATGTCGTGCAGAAGGGCGCAAAGCACGTACTCGTCGTCACGGCCATCGCGTTCGGCCCTGGTGGCCGTCTGGATGCTGTGTTCGAGCCGGTCCACGGGGAAACCCCCGTAATCATTCCGAAGGTGTTCGAACTGCTCAATGATTCGGTCGGGCAGCCCCTGTTCGAGTTCGGCCCGCTGTTCCATGATCACCATCCAGTCCTCCTTCGTGGAGGTGGACATGTCGGTGAACGAAGCCCGGGGGCCCGGATCGATCAGATCGGTCATGCGAAGTCTCCTATTTCAAATGCGTCGAATGTTCTGCCTAGAAAGTCAACCATGGTCACCGCGTCGGCATCGGAGCCGGTACCGGGGTCACCAACAACCACTGGTGCCGGTGCCTCTCCTGGAGGCGGTTCATGCCTCGGCTTCGTCGTCGATAGGTCGCCCCGAAGCCAAATCCTCGGGCAACGGCCGGACTCGGGTCCGCCGCTTGCGACGCTCGGGAATCATGTCGCGCATCTCGTCGAGGCGGCCGAAGCAAAGCAGGCGGTCGTTGGCCTCGAGTTCCCGCTGGCGACGGGGATTGGGGATGACCTGGGCGCCGCGATGCAGGGTCAGTACCGATATGTCGCGTTCCAGTAGGCCGGACTCCTCGATGGTTTGGCCGACGAACGTGCCGTCCTCACGAACCAGGAGCTCGGCCACGCCGTAACCCGTGCTAACCGTGAGGCGTTGGCGAACGTCCAACTCGGGGAAGGCCACTTGGTCATCGATGTAGTCGATGACCGCGCCGGCAATGTCCAGTCCGGTGGCCGATTCGATGCCCTCCAGACCAGGCGACGAGTTGACCTCCATGACCAGCGGGCCGTCGACTCCCTCCAGCATGTCCACCCCAGCCACCCGTAGGCCCATGATCTGGGCGGCCCGCACCGCGGTGGTCTCATACTCCTCGTCCAGTTCAACGGCCTCGACGGTGCCGCCACGGTGCACGTTGGAGCGAAACTCGTCTCCCGCCGCGGTACGTCTCATGGCACCAACCACCCGGTCACCGACCACCAGCGCCCGGACATCACGGCCTCGAGATTCCTCCACAAAGGCCTGGATGAGCACATTCTGCTTAGCGCTCTGGAGGGTCTCGATGATGGCCGAGGCCACCCGGGTGTCGGGGGCCAAGATCACCCCGATGCCCTGAGTTCCCTCCAGCAACTTGATGACCACCGGGGCGCCACCTACCCGTTCGATGGCCGGTAGCACGTCGTCGCGGTTGCGGGCAAAGGCGGTAGCCGGCATCCCAATCTCGTGGCGGGACATGATCTGGATGGCCCGGAGCTTGTCGCGCGAATTGGCGATGCCGTTAGCGGTATTGGGTGTGTAGATGTCCATCTGCTCGAACTGGCGAACCACCGCGGTGCCGAAATAGGTAATCGACGCTCCAATCCGGGGAATGATGGCGTCGTAGTCCTCGATGGGTTGGCTGCGGTGCGCCATATCCGGACCGTCTCCAGCCAGATCGATGGCAAAGCGCAGTGTGTCCAACACGTCGACCTCGTGACCCCGGTCCAGGGCCGCGAGGTGCAGCCGCATCGTCGAGTACGAGTCAGGCTGTCGGGAGAGGATGGCGAGCTTCACGCCGACTCCGGGATCGTGCGGGGAGATTCTGGTGGCACCATTATGGGGTGAATCGGTGGGCGGACGCCCGCCAAACCGCTAGGAGACGACCTCGTGCCCGAGAATAAGCGGAAGCGCTCACCGAATAAGCCTCCGCCCGCGCTCGGTTGGCGTGAGTGGGTGGGTCTACCCGAACACGGCTTGGAGTGGGTGAAGGCCAAGGTCGATACCGGGGCCCGCACATCGTCACTGCACGCTGCCGGGCTGCACACCTTCGAAGTCGAGAACCGTGAATGGGTGCGGTTCTCGATCTACCCGTGGCAGCGATCGACGACCGATGCCATCCAGATCGAGGCCCGGGTGCTGGACCGCCGCCGGGTCCGCTCGTCCAGTGGCACGACCGAGCGGCGCCCCGTGGTGGTACTCCCGGTGCGAATGGGCAACAAGATCTATGACGTGGAGTTCACCCTCACTAGACGCGACGAGATGGGCTTCCGGATGCTGCTCGGCCGTCAGGCTCTTCGGGGCCGGTTCCTGATCGACACCGGCCGGTCCTACCTCCTGGGCCAGCCGCCTCGCACCGAACGACGGGCCAACCGGACCCCAAGTTCTGAGACGAACCCCAAGCCGGACAGAAACCCCGAGGTGTTCCCCGGTCCAAAGTCGGACCAAACTCCGACCAATGGCTGAACACGGATCGATCATCATCGGCGGGCACGAGGTCCGACAGGGCACCACCGACCACTTCGAATTGCCCATCGGTCGTCTGGTAACCGGAACCGACATGGCCCTACCCGTCCGGGTGGTCCATGGGGCCAAGCCCGGGCCGACCGCCTGGCTCAACGCTGCCATCCACGGCGACGAGGTAGGTGGCGTGGAAGTCATTACCCGGGTGCTTCGGGATCTCGACCCGATGGCCATGCGGGGAACGGTGCTAGCCGTGCCGGTAGTCAACGTGTGGGGCTTTATGGGCGGAGACCGGTTCCTGCCCGACCGCCGCGACCTCAACCGCTCGTTTCCGGGGTCACCATCGGGTTCGCTGGCCGCCCAGATCGCCCACCTGTTCATGACCGAGGTAGTGGGCCGCTCAGTGGTGGGCATCGACCTCCACACGGCGAGCGACCACCGGTCGAACCTGCCTCAGATCCGGGCTGATCTGGACGACCCGGAGACCCGGCGTCTGGCCGAGGCCTTCAGTGCTCCTGTGATGGTGCACGCCCGAAACCGGGCGGGGACACTGCGGCAGGCCGCCACGCGACGTGGGGCCACCGTGTTGCTCTACGAGGCCGGTGAGGCACTGAGATTCGACGAGACGGCCATCGCCACCGGAGTGGACGGGGTACGACGGGTGCTGGCCGCCATCGAGATGATCGACGGGCCGACCGCTGCGGAAGACCCGTCTGCCGAGTCCCGGGCCGCCGGCTGGGTCCGGGCCGGGCGCAGCGGCATCCTCCACCTGAGCGTCGACCTGGGTGACCGGGTCGAGCACCGACAGGTGCTGGGCACCATCGACGACGCCTTCGGTAACGCGGTGGCCGCCGTCCGGGCATCGAGGGGCGGCATGGTCATTGGGGTGACCCGCTCGCCGCTCGTCAACCGCGGCGACGCGGTGGCCCACCTGGCCGAAATCACCTGAACGAGGTCTACGGGAGCAGCCGGGCGGAAGGGAACCCGATGGGCGTCGCTACGCTGGCGGCTCTCCGCGGGTGTAGTTCAATGGTAGAACCCCAGCTTCCCAAGCTGATGACGGGAGTTCGATTCTCCTCACCCGCTCGCTGACCGACCCGAGGTCAACGCCTACGGCCGCCCCGGGCCACCTCAGCCTCCCGCTTGACCCGGGTGAGCTCCACCCGGGCCTCCATGGCCTTGTAGTGCTCATCCAATGGGAAGCACCCCGACACCAGGCCGTTTCGGGGCGCGGTGGTGCAGTCGCTGAACGTCCGACAAAGGCGGCGACGATCCAGGGGACGACCGGCCAGCACGTCGGACGGCAGGTCCGGGTAGCTGAGCACCATCCTCCCGAGACCCACGGCATCCACCCGGCCGGCCCGTACCTCGGCCTGGGCCACGTGGGCCAGCCACTCCTGGAGGTACGAGTAGCCCGAACCGACGAAGGCCAGTTCAGGGTGTCGGGCCCGTAGAGCAGCGGTGGCACCGATCAACCGGGCCACCTCGACCAGTGGATCAGCCGGTGGGAGGTAGCCGTCCGACGGCGGGAAGTAGGCCGGTCGCTGGGCGTGCGGGCAGTGGTAGGGGCTCCCGGCCGTGGCGCACACCATGGACACTCCGGCGTCGGCCAGCATCCCCAGCAACCGGTCGGGTTCGGACAGGTCGAGGCCGGTCCCCGTTCCGTCACCGCCGAAGGCGAACCGGTACGGAGCCTCGACGGCTGGGCGGCCCACCCCGTCGGGCCCCGCCTCGTGGGGAGCCAGGTCGTACAGGCTGAGCCGGACCCCGAGGCCTAGGTCGGGGACCGCGGCACGGATGGCAGCCAACGTGCCCAGTTGGAAGCGGGCCCGATCCTCGAGGGCTCCGCCATACGACCCGTCGCGGTCCACCCCGCTGAGTAACTCGTGTAGCAGGTAGCCGTGGCAGGCCTTGACGTCCACGAAGTCGAAGCCGGCCTCGGCGGCCACCTCGGCAGCGACCACGAAGTCGCCCATCAGGTCATCCAACTCCCCGTCGCTCAAGACGCTCGATTCGTCGAGCGGAACCCAACCGTCCAATACGGGGTGCCGGTAGGCGATCCGGGGGACCGGTGACCCGTCGGGCCGGGACCACCGACCCGAGTGGGTGAGCTGCAGGCCGACCACCAGGTCGTTGGTGGGACCATGGCGTCCGGCGTGGGCGGCCACCAACCGGGATCGCAGTCCACCCAGGTCGTCGACGCTGGAAGGCCCGATGCACAGCTGGTTGGGGTTGGCCCGGCCGTCGACCCGCACGGCGACGGCCTCGCCACCCCACACGAGCTTGGCCCCACCGGCCCCGAAGCGTTCCCACCGTCGGGCCACCAGGTCGGTGGGGCGCCCGTCGGTGGTCCCGTCCCAGCCCTCCATGGGCAGCACGGCGAACCTGTTGCCGACCGTGCGCGCGGTGCTCCCGGCGAGGGCCACCGTCCAAGGTCGGGCCAGGGGGGCGTCCGGTCCCACCTCCAGGTCGTCATCCAGGCACAGGTCCGTACCCGTCTCCAGGTCGAGTTCGGCGAGCCGGTCCCGGACGGCGGCCACGTCGGCCAGCCGACGGACCTGGGTGATGCGGTCCCGGGTGCTCATGGCGTCCTCAGAGGGTGGCCTCGAGCCGTCGGGCGATGTCACCCAGGATCTCCATGTCGGACCCGGGCCTGCGGGGCGCTCCGTCGGGGATCCGGCTGGAGCCGATCCACCCCCGGAGTTCCAGGAATAGGGCGGCGTCGTGGCGGTAGCCGGGTACGGGGTCCCGGAAGGTGAAGAACCCGAGGTACTGCAACAGGTCGTTGAGCTCGTGGAACGTCGGGTCCCCGGTCGCCCAGCGACGGTCCCGCTCGGCGAAGGCGTCGGGGGCGAACGTGGACAGCCCCAGCAGGTAGTCCGAGCCATACATGACCATGTCGATGGCCAGGTCGTTGCCGGTCAGCACCAGGAAGTCGGGTCGCACCTCGTCGCGCACGGCCAGGCGCTCCCACTCAAGGCCACGGTCCAGGGACGAGTGCTTGGCCCCCACGCAGGCCCCGACCTCCAGCAGGCCCCGGTAGGCGTCGAGGTCGTAGATCCGGCCGTAGGGCACGAACATGGGGCCCAATTCGAAGGCCAGGAACCGGTCACACTGCTCGGCGATCGATGCGTGAGCGCCCACCCAGCCATCGCCGTCCCGGCTAATCAGGCCGTGGGTGGGGAACACGATGGGGGTACCGCCAGCCGCCTCGATACGTTCCACCTCCCGGCGGTAGCCGTCCAGGTCGAACGGATCGCCGGGCCGGTCGTCGAGGTGGGCACCGGCCACGAAGTCGTCGCAGTGGGCGGCAGCCACATCCAACACCCGGCACTTGGTGACCGCGTCCAGCAGCTGCACGAAGCCGGTGTCCATGTTGACTGCCGGGGTCAGGCCGGCCTCGGCGGTCCGTGCCACGTGGGCGGCCAGGCCGTCGAAGTCCACCGAGCCGTCATCGTGGTGGGGCAGGAGGATGGCCGACATGCCCGTGATGGTCCGGCCGGGCCGCACCGGGGGGGCACCGGGCATCAGTCGGTCTCCCGAGTGGGGAGCCTGATGAGCGACTCGATGTCAGCCCCCTCGTGAGGCTCGGATTCGCGGTCGCGGAAACGCTCCAGCAGCGCGACGGCCTCGACGGGCGGCGGAGGCAGCTGGCCGGGCTCCGGTCCGGCTCCAGTCGGGGCGGCCCAGGCCGTACAGGCCAGCACGTGCTCGCCGGGCTCCAGCGCGCAGGACAGTACCGGCACGGCGCTGGACGGGTCGACCATCGAGGCGTTGGGGGGCTGCGGTCGGACCGAGGCCTTCCGGGGTCCGGACCCGGCGGCAGGATGGTCGACGAGGCCGGTGACGTCGCGGACCGTGGCCAGCAGGGCCGATCCATCAGCGGTCGAGGTACGCACCTCGCTCTCCCCACCAACCAGGCGAAGCGAGTCGACGCCGACGGCGAAGCCAGTCTCCACCACACGAACGGCCCGTCCGGTCCGGATCAGGTGGACCCGGTGGTGGTGGGCCGCCCCGCCGACCAGGACAGTGTCGACCACCACGTCGGGCCACGGCCGCCACCGCGACCAGAGCATCGGACCCGTTTCGGCCTCGACGACCTCGACGTCCTCGATCCTTGAGCGGCTCCGTCGGTCGTCGCCGTCGACCAGCACAATGGTGGAGTCGGTCTCCGAAGCGCCCCAACCGAATTCGACCTCGCCGGTGAAGCCGTAGCGGGAGGAGTAGGCGAGCTTCTCGTACTTGGCCTCGACCTGTTCGATGAACCGGAGGCTCGTCGTGCGGCCGCCGGACAGCGCGACCGCGTGCACGTCGTCCCGGTCGACGATCCGGCCGGCCACCGTCTGGGCGACCGGGCCGTCGGTCGGACCGGGTCGGGCCTCGGGACCGGCCCAGAACGGGTGGTCGTCAGGGGCGGCCAGCCCGGCGAAGGCCTTCATGGCCCAGTAGGGCGACCCGGGCGAGTTGTACGCCTCGGCCAGGCGTCGGTTGTCGTAGCCGTACCCGACCGACAGCACGCCGTCACGGTCCGAGATGGGCCGGCCCGCCCACCAGCGGAGGTGTCGACCCCAGTGGCCGCGGGCCTCGGCCCACGGCACGGCCTCTACGTCGGCCAGGGCATAGGCACCCCAGAGGCTGGACTGGGCGAACCGGTAGGTCATGGAGCGGCCATAGGCGATGCCGGCCCCGTCGGGTCCGAACCAGTGGCTGAACTCGGGGCCGAAGAGCCGGGCCCGTTCGACGTAGCGGTCGGCCGCCTCCCGGTCGCCCAGGCCGGAGGCGTGGAGGATCAGCCCGTAGGTGTGGAAGGCGAAGGGCAGGTACCAGTCGACGTTGCCCAGGGTGCCATCGCGGGACCAGCCGTCGGCCACGTGGTAGTCCTCGATCCGCTCGACCGACCGCTGGCCAGCGCCCGTTTCCCCAGCAGCCCCAATTCGCTCGCGCCCCATGTGGACCAGGAGCCGGAAGTACTGCCAGTTGTTGGGAGCCGGCTCGAACTCGTCGATGCCGTCCAGCCAGGCAAGGACCCGCTGGCGGGCCGGGTCGTCCAGGGGTTCCCAGAGTTGGCCGGGGGTGAAGGCCAGGGCGAAGCCGACGGCCGCCATCTCGACCATCCGCTGGTCGTTGTCGCCTGCACACGGCCCCCAGTACTCGTCGCCGTCGGGGTCGGTCCCGGCGACCAGGCCGTCGCGCCAACGGTCCCAGTAATCGAAGTGGCCGCCGCCCACGGTCAGGGGGACGATCCCGTAGAGGGGGCGGGCCCAGCCCTCCAGCTCGGCCACCCGCCGTTCGAAGAGGGCGGCGCCGCTGCCCAGGCGGGCCCGGGCCCCACCGGGCGATAGGTGCCGGACAACCGGTTTCACGAGGTCGCGGACGGCCCGCTGGGCATCGGCCTTCGTGGCGAACGGGTTGCCGGCCAGTGGGTTGGCCCGGGGATCAGCCACCGTCGTCTCCTCTCCCTGCGTCCAGCCAGGTGCGAAGCGTGGTGGCGTCGTCGGCCAGCTGCCCCGGGTCGTCGTCCCGCACGTACTCGAGGAAAGCCCAGCGGTCACGGCCGGCATCGGTCCACGGGCCGTCGTCGGGCACCGCGGCCAGGGCCGGTTCCCAGAGGGAGGCTCCGTCGGCGAGCGGGTACCGGTCGGTGAAGCCGGTCCCCCACTGATACACGTGCAGGTGGGAGAGCCGACCGGCGACCCGGACGAGCTCGGCCACGGCCTCGGCGTCGTCGAGGGACACGAGCGGCTGCCAGTAGGTGAACAGGCCCGGGTGGTCCACCTCGGCCAGCACGGCGAGGGCGGACGCCGCGGTCTCGGTCAACGTCCCCACGTGGTATTCGAGCGAGGTCGTCAGGCCCCGGGCGTCGACGACGGCCGCCGCCTCGGCTACGCCGGCCACCACGGCGGCCCGTTCGTCGGCCGGGGCGTCCGGTCCGGTGCCATACGGGGTCCAGATCCTGACATTGGCCACGCCGAGGGCCAGCGCCGTGTCGGCCACCCGTTCGACCTCGTCGCGGGGAGTCTGCCCGGCCTGCACGTAGCTGCCGTAGGAGGGGCTGGTCAGGTTGGCCTCCCGGCACCGGTCGGCCACCCGGGCCGCCTCGGCCTCGTCCCCGACCGGGACGTGCACGTCGCTGCCCCACTCGACTCCGGCCAGGCCACCGGCCGCCGCCAGGTCGACGACCTCGTCGACCTCCAACTGGCGGAAGGTGATCGAACAGAGCCCGGGGCGGATCATGCGGGCCTCATGCGATCCGATCCAGGTCGGCCCGGACGACCGGGTGGATCGGCGGTTCACCGGCCACGAACCGTTCCACCTCGGTGACGGCCAGGTCCCCCATGCGGCCAACCTCGCTACCCAGGGACCCCGCGATATGTGGGGTCAGGACAGCACCCTCGTGGTCGTAGAGCGGCGAGTCGGCGGGTAGGGGCTCGGGGTCGGAGGTGTCGACGACGGCCCGGAGGCGACCCGACACGACCTCGGCGGTCAGGGCGTCGGTGTCGACGAGACCGCCCCGAGCCGTGTTGACGAGCCACGCCCCGTCTGACATGCGGGCCAGCTGGGCGGCACCGATCATGTGGCGGGTGGCCTCCAGCAGGGGGGCGTGCAGGGTCACCACGTCAGAGACGGCGAGCAGTTCATCGAGGCCGACCCGACGGGCACCGTAGGACTCGATCTCGGAAAGGTAGGGGTCGCCGTCCAAGTACGGGTCGGCCACCAGGACGTCGACGTCGAGGGTCCGGAGCCGTTCAATGACCAGGCGGCCGACGGACGAGGCACCGACCACCCCGATGGTCCGGCCCCGGGTGCCCATCCGGGCGTGGTCGACCACCGCCTCCCGTCCCCGGACGGCACGGTGGCGGTCCCGGACGGCGAACGCGTCCTTGAGAGCCAGCACCACAACGGCGAAGGTGAACTCGGCCACCGGCACGGCGTTGGCCGCGGCCGCCGAGGTGACCACGACCCCGCGCTCCCACAGGGCGTCGGTCACCAGGGGCCGGACGGTGCCCGCCGCGTGGGCCACCAGCCGGAGATCGGGCAGGACGTCGAGCACCCCAGCGTCCAGGCGGGGACAACCCCACCCGGTGACCAGTACCTCCACGGCCGCCGGCAGCTCGCCGGGCGTGGCCACGGCACCCGGAACGACCCGGTCGACCACCGCGTCCAGACGGTCCCGGACATCAGACTCGAACACCAGTGCCTCGAGGCCCGGAGCCATCAGGAGGGCGGCCCGGGGCCGGGAGGGAACGGTCGACACGGGACCCATGGTCACCCACCGGTCCCCGGCCAACCAAACCCCGTCCCGCTTGCCAAGTAATCAAAGGTTTGATTAGATGGCGACGATGCGAGCTCTTGAAAGCCATGTCTGCGGGTCCTGGCACACTCCGGTCGCTGACGGCACGATGACCTACCACGCCGTCACCGGCGCACCGGTGGCGTCAGTGTCCAGCGCGGGGATCGACTTCAGCGCGTCAACCGCCTATGCCCGTGACGTCGGGGGCCCCACCCTCCGCTCGATGACCTTCCATGAGCGGGCAGCCCTCCTCAAGGCCGCCGGCCAGCTCCTGCTGGCCGAAAAGGAGTCGCTGTACGCCCTGTCCACCGCCACCGGTGCCACCCGGGCCGACTCATGGATCGACATCGAAGGTGGAGCCGGGGTGCTGCTGGGCTACGCGTCCAAGGGCCGCCGAGAACTCCCCGACGGAACCGTGCTACTCGACGGTGATCCCGAAGTTCTGGCACGGGACGGTTCGTTCTTGGCCGCCCACGTAGCCACCTCGCGCCTTGGGGTGGCCGTGCAGGTCAACGCCTTCAACTTCCCCATCTGGGGGGCACTCGAAAAGCTGGCCACAGCGTGGCTGGCTGGCGTTCCGGCCATCATCAAGCCGGCCACTCCCACCGCTTTCCTAACTGAGGCCATGGTCCGCCTCATCGTCGATAACGGCCTGGTTCCCGACGGTGCACTCCAACTGGTGTGCGGCAGCGTCAGCGGTCTGCTCGACCACCTCGACGGCCAGGACCACGTGGCCTTCACTGGCTCGGCCGACACTGCCGCGGTCCTTCGGGCCCACCCGAGGCTGGTGGCCCGCTCGGTCCGATTCAATGCCGAGGCCGACTCGCTAAACGCGGCGATCCTCGGCACAGCCGCCATACCCGGCACCACCGAGTTCGACCTCTTCACCTCCGAGGTGGTTCGGGAGATCACCGTCAAGGCCGGACAGAAGTGCACGGCCATCCGACGGGCACTCGTCCCCACCGCGCAACTCGACACCGTGGCCGACGCGCTGGCTACCGCACTGGCCGACGTCCGTGTAGGCGACCCCGCCGATGAATCCACCCAAATGGGGGCCCTCGTCGGCACCACCCAACGCGAGGAGGTACGCGATGCGGTCATGAGTCTGCGGTCGTCCACCGACGTGGTCATCGACACCTGCACCTTTCATGACGTCGACCCATCGGTCGGCGCCTTCCTGGCCCCCACTGTTCTCCGGGCCACCGATCCAACCGCCCGGTCCATCCATGCCACTGAGGCATTCGGCCCGGTGTGCACCCTCATCGGCTACGACGGTCCCGACGACGCCATCCGCCTGGCAGCCCTTGGCGCCGGCAGTCTGGTGGCCTCGGTGGTCACCTCCGACGTGGCCGAGGCCGCGGCCCTCACCCTGGGCATCGCTGCGCACCACGGACGGGTCCACGTGCTGGATGCCTCGACAGCCACCACCTCCACCGGCCACGGCTCGCCGCTTCCCACCCTCGTGCACGGCGGCCCCGGCCGGGCCGGCGGTGGTGAGGAGATGGGTGGCCTCCGGGGCATACGCCACCACATGCAGACGACAGCGATCCAGGGCTCGCCCGACGTGCTCACCGCAGTGACCGGGCAGTGGATGCCCGGGGCCACCCGTCACGTCGACCGAGGCCACCCGTTCAAACTTCACTTCGACGACCTAGAACTCGGTACGGCCATCCGGACCGACAGTCGCACGGTCACTCTGGAAGACATCGAGGGCTTTGCCCATAGCACCGGCGACCACTTCTACGCTCACATGGATGAAAAGGCCGCAGCAGCCAGTCCGATCTTCGGCGGACGGGTGGCCCACGGTTACCTCGTGCTGTCCTTGGCCGCCGGCCTGTTCGTTTGGCCCGATCCGGGGCCGGTGCTGGCCAACTACGGCATCGACCGGTGTCGCTTCGCCAAGCCCACCTACCCGGGCGACACCCTGACCGTCTGGCTGACCGCCAAGCGAAAGACCCTGCGAACCGGTGCCGGCTACGGCGAGGTGGCATGGGACGCCCAAGTGGTCAACCAGGCCGACGAGGTGGTGGCCGCCTACGACGTACTGACCATGGTGGCCAATCGTCCCGGGGTGAACGGCGCGGCCGAGTCGGAACCAGCCTGATGGGACGTACCTGGGCGTCGATGGACGAGTTCGAAGCGTTCCTCGACGACGGCGGCATCGTCGAGGTCGACGACGAGATTCCTGACGGCTACCGGCAGGCGGTGTTCGCCTTCATCGAGATGCACGCCAACTCCGAACTCATGGGTGGCCTCACCGAACGCGACTGGATCCCCCGCACCCCCGGGCTTCGCCACAAGATGGCCGTCCTGGCCAAGACCCAAGATGAGATCGGCCACGGTCACCTGCTCTACATGGTGGCCGCCGACATGGGACTCAAAACCCGCCGCGAGATGTTGGAGGACCTGTTCGCCGGGCGGTCCAAGTTCCACAACGTCTTCCACTACCGGGCCGCCACGTGGGGCGACCAGGTCGCCATCTCGTTCCTGGTCGATGCCGCGGCACTGGCCAGCCAGCAGGCCGTATTCAAGAACTGCTCCTACGGCCCCTACCGGCGAATCCTGAAGCGGATCATCTCCGAGGAGGGATTCCACATGCGGATGGGCGAGGAACGGATGATGCTCATCGCCGAGGGCACCGACTTCCAACGCGCCATGTTCCAACAGTCGCTGGACAACTGGTGGTGGCCGGCCCTGCAGCTCTTCGGACCCGATTCCAAGCCTGATGACGTACTCCTGCGGTGGCACATCAAGTCGGAACGCAACGAGGTGCTGCGGGCCCGCTGGGTGCAGAAGTTCGCCCCGCTGCTCGTCTCCTACGGCTTCACCATTCCCGACCCGGGACTAGTCCACGACCCCGAGGCCGACACGTGGACCGCCGGACCCATCGACTGGGGACCACTGAAGCGGACCCTGGCCATGGCCGGACCCGACTCGGCACGTCGCATCGGTGAAGCGGCCGCCAACTGGGCAAACACCAACTGGGTACGTGACGGCCTGGACGCCGCATCCGAACAGGCCACCGGAGTCCAGGCATGACGGCGATCCCGAGCGTGGAGGATGTGCGTGTCGCGGTGGCCACGGTGGATGACCCCGAATACCCGGGTATCTCCATTGTCGACCTCGGCCTGCTGGAATCGGTCGACGTGCGGCCCGACGGTGACGTGGTGGTCGGCCTAGTGCCCACCTTCTCGGGTTGCCCCGCGTTGGCCATGATCGCCGATGACGTACGCGCCGCAGTGGCCGCCATCGACGGGGTGACCGGCTCCCGGGTGGATGTCCGCTGGTTGACCGGCCCGGCGTGGACCGTGGAACGCCTGACCGGAACTGCCCGACGGACCATGGCTGAAGAGTTCACGGTCGCCGTCCGAATCGGCCCCGGTCCCGTTCCGTGTCCACGGTGTGGCAACGACACTGCCGAGGAGTCGATGTTCGGCCCCAGCCGGTGTCGAGCCGTCCACGTGTGCCGTTCATGTACCGAGGTCGTGGAGGTGATGCGGGCCTAGGGCCCGCCGACGCCATGAAGCGCTACGAGGTATTCCTCAAGAAGGACGGTCGGGACGAATACCGCCACGCCGGGTCGCTAGACGCGCCCAACGACCAGCTTGCTCTCGTGTTGGCCCGCGAGACCTACCTCCGACGAGCAGAAGGCGACCGGATGTGGCTGGTCGACCGAGCGCATCTGGTGGTGGGTGACACCGACTTCGTGGCCCCCAATGCCGACAAACCACACCGCCACAACGACGGCGAGCGCATCTCCGAACGGCGAAAGCGCCTCCGTGAGGATCAAGAACCCACCGGAGAGGATGCATCGTGACCGACCCATGGAACGTCGACATCCGAGAATTCGTCCTGGCCTTCGCCGACGACGAGCACCTGATGGGCCAACAGCACACTGAGTGGATCGGCGTAGCCCCGTTCCTCGAGGAGGACCTGGCCTTCAGCTCCATCGGGCAGGACGAGTTAGGTCATGCCGCCACGCTGTACGCCATCGTGGCCGGCGACGGCGACCCAGACCGCGAAGCGGGCATCGACGACAGGCAGCTCGACGCTCTCGCCTTCGACTCCGACCCCTCACGGTGGCGGTCGGCCCACCTCACCGAGATCAGGACCGACGAATGGGCCCATGCACTGGTCCGGCACTGGCTCTACGACACCGCCGAACAGCTCCGATGGGAGCTCGTTGCTGAGTCCACACTGGAAGCACTCGCCAGCGCGGCCGCCCGTGCCGAACGCGAAGAATGGTTCCACCGTCGCCACGCCGATGGCCTCCTCGACACTCTGTTGCCGGTATCTGACGCCGGCGACCGCCTAAAGGCGGCACTGGTCGACTTGCTCCCCCTGGCGGTGGGCCTGTTCGACCCGGTGGCTGGCGAGGTCGAGGCGGTGGCGTCAGGCGTGACCGCAGCACCGTTCGATTCCCGAATGCCCGAGTGGGCTGACCGGGTCCGGGCCCGCTTCGACGTCGACCTTCCAGCCACTGGCCTGTCACCGTCCGACCGGCTGGCCCCGACCGGTCGGACGAACCGCTGCGATGCCTTCGGTCCACTGTTGTCGAGGATGCGCGAGGTGCTCGACCTCGACCCGGCCGCCATCTGGTAACCGAGCCTGTTGCCCATCAGTCGCGTTACGGTTCGCGACCATGGTGCTGGCCCCCGACGAGGTGATCGTCGCCGACGACTACCACACGGCCGGCGAGCCGTTCCGAATCGTCGACCTCGGCCCCATGGAAGGCACCACGGTGCTGGACCGCCGATCGTGGGCTACGGCCAATCTCGACGACCACCGTCGGTTCCTGATCCACGAACCACGGGGCCACGCCGACATGTACGGCGGCATGGTCGTGCCTCCCGACGGCCCATCCGCTGGTGGGAACAGAGCCGGCGATCTCGGCGTGGTGTTCTTCCACAAGGACGGCTTCTCTACGGCCTGTGGCCACGGCACCATCGCCATGGCCACCTGGGCCATCGACACCGGCCGCATCGAAGCGCCATCCGACGGCGAGATTCCGGTGGTGGTCGATGTCCCATCGGGACGCCTGCACACCGTCGCCCGGATGGAAGCGGGCAGGGTGGCCTCGGTTCGCTTCACCAACGTCGAGTCCTTCGTGACCGCCCGCGACCTAACCGTGCAGACCGACCTCGGACCGGTGACCGCCCACGTGTCATTCGGCGGCGCCTTCTACGCTTCGGTGGCCATCGACGACCTACCCGTATCGTGTCGCCCGGCCGACGTGGACCGCCTCATCGTCCTCGGACGGGCGGTCAAAGCGGAGTTGGCCGACCACCCCTCGACCGTTCATCCGTCTGACGACCGGTTGTCCGGCCTCTACGGCACGATCCTCCACGAAACGATTGGCCTCCAAGAAGCAGCCTCCTCGGACAGCGGCCCCGTCCACCAACGAAACGTGACGATCTTCGCCGACGGCCAGGTCGACCGATCCCCCTGCGGGTCAGGGACCTGTGCCCGTCTGGCCCTGTTGCACGACAGCGGCGACCTTGAGATCGGCGCCACCTTCCTAAACGAGGGCGTGGCCGGTGGGGTGTTCGACGCCCGGATCGAGGCGGCCACCGGTGGCGGGATCATCCCGAGCGTGGAGGGCTCGGCCCACCGCCATGCCACCACCACCTTCCACCTCGACCCGCATGATCCCGTGGGACTGGGGTTCCTCTTCCGATGACCCGCCTCCCATGACTGATACCCCATGACCGGCCTCCCCCATTTCGATGCCGAGGCCATCCGGGCAGTGGTCGACATGCCGACCTGTATCGCGGCCCTCAGCGATGGCAGTCGGGAGTTGGGCGACCTCCACCCCCGGGCGCAGGTACCGCTCGGCCCGGGCGACGACTTCCTGATGATGCCGGCAGTGTCACCAGCCGGGATTGGAGTGAAGATCGTCAACGTCGTCTCGGGCAACCGTGACCGGGGACTACCCCTCATCCACGGCTTCTACCTCTACTGCGATCGGGAGACCGGGGTGCCGGCTGCCACGCTGGACGGCTCGGCGCTGACCACCCTGCGTACTCCGGCTGCTTCGGCTCTAGCTGCAGACCTCCTGGCTCGTCAAGATGTGACGACGCTCGGTGTGTTCGGCACCGGTATCCAGGCCCGAGGCCACATCGAGGCGATGCTGGTGGTGCGACCAGGCATCGACCGCATCGTGGTGTCCGGTCGAACTAACGCTTCGGCCGTCGGCTTCGTGGCCGACCCCACCGTGCAGGCGTTGGCCGGTGATCGGGAACTGGTGGCCGGAACGCCCGAGGAGACCGCGGGGTGTGCCCTGGTGTGCGGCTGCACCTCGTCGACCGAGCCGGTAATTCCCACGACCGCCGTCCGTCCGGGCGCCCACCTGGGGTTGGTCGGTAGTTACTCGATGGCCCGCCGGGAGGTCGACGCCGAACTGCTGGCCCGGGCCACGGTCTTCGTCGATGACCGCCATGCCGCAGCCCACGAGGCCGGTGACCTGATGGTGCCCGCCGAGGCCGGCGACTGGTCATTCGATGCGGTGGCCGGTGACCTCGCCGAACTCTGCCTCGGAACCGCTGGGCGACGAGACGACGACGAGATCACCCTGTTCAAGTCGGTCGGACTAGCCGTCTGGGACCTGATCGTGGCCGGAGCAGTCGTCCAGGCTGACTGGACACACCGCCCAAACGGCAGACAATCAAACCTTTGATTGTCTAGGAGACCGATCGTTAGGACCCCCTGATGCCCCTCCCCTTCGACCCCGTGGACACCGTCGGGCTTCCTGCCGAGCAGAAGCGCTCCCTGCAGGGAGAACGCCTGTCCGCGCTGGTGAACAGACTGGCCACCGGCGACAACACCTTCTGGTCAGAACGTCTGGCTGACATCGACCCGGCGTCGATCACCTCGGTGGACGATCTCCCCCGCCTGCCGTTCACCGTCAAGCAGGACCTCCGCGACCAGTACCCGTTGGGCATGGTCACCATCCCGGTGGAGGCCACCACCCGTCTCCACGCCAGTTCCGGCACCAGCGGGAAACCGACGATTGTCGTCTACACCCCCGCTGACCTCGCCATCTGGGCCGAGGTGAATGCTCGGGCCCTTGCCCTGGCTGGCACCCGATCCGACGACATCCTCCACAATGGCTACGGCTACGGCCTGTTCACCGGTGGCCTCGGCCTTCACTACGGCGGGGAGCGCCTCGGCTGCACCGTCGTGCCCGTGTCAGGTGGCAACACCGCCCTCCAACTCCAGCTCCTCGAGGACCTGGGCAGCCGGGTGCTGTCGGCCACGCCCTCGTTCTGCCTCGTCCTGGCCGAACGGGCCCATGCCCTGGGCATCCGGGACCAACTCGGCGTCGAGATCGGCATCTTGGGCGCCGAACCGTGGTCCGAGGGCATGCGTGAGCGCATCCACGAGGCATGGGGCGGCAGCTTCACCGCACTGGACATCTACGGCCTATCGGAGATCATCGGCCCCGGCGTAGCGATGGAGGCCCCCGATGACCTCGGTGCCTTGAACGTCTTCGACGACCACTTCCTGCCCGAGATTGTGGATCCAGCCACCGGTCAGCCCCTGCCCGATGGCGAGTTCGGCGAATTGGTCATCACCACGCTCACCAAGGAAGCCATGCCGATGCTGCGGTACCGCACCGGCGACATAACCCGGATTCTCCCCAATACGGGCGACACGGCCGGGCCCGGCACCCGCCACTGGACCCGGATGGCCCGCCTCACCGGGCGGGCCGACGACATGCTCATCATTCGGGGCATCAACGTGTACCCGCGCGAGATTGAGGCCGTCCTGATGGACGACCCCGACGTGGGTGCCAACTACGCCATCGTCGTGGACCGCCGGGGTTCCATGGTCGAGCTCCGGGTTCGCGCCGAGGCCACGGCAGCGGCCAGCTCGGCCACCAACCTGGTCGTCGGCGGCGAACGCCTGGCCAGGCTGATAGCGGAACGCATCCGGATCCGAGCCGACGTCGAGATGGTGCCCGAGGGCTCTATGCCCCGCACCGAGGTCGGCAAGGTCAAACGGGTCTTCGAGCAAGTAGACGACACCAATCCCTTGGAATGACTCGCCCACTGGTCTGAAGGCCCGAACACCAGCAAAAAACCTTCATTTCTGATGGTCCGTCAGATTTCAGACGGGAGTAGCGTTACCTAGCGTGTCGGACCGCCCTGAGGACACTCCTGAACAGGCCGAATTTCGCTCCGCGTCGCGCTCCTTCCTAGCCCAACACGCCGAACCCCGTACACGGATCGATCCCTGGCAGGTGTCCGGCTTCCCCGACGACGCCGAGGCGAAGGTGTACTTCGAACATGGTCGTGCCTGGCAGCGGACTCTGGCCGACCACGGATGGGCCGGTCTGACCTGGCCTGCCGAGTTCGGTGGCGGTGGCCGCCCACCATGGACCGACCGCATCCTTAGGGAAGAATCCGCGGACTACGGCTCCCACCCCGGCTTCATCGGCGCCACCATCGCCATGCTCGGACCCACCTTGCTGGCCCACGCGTCAGATGAACTCAAGGCCCGATTCCTCCCGTCTCTGCTCAGCGGCGAGGTGGCCTGGTGCCAGTTATTCAGTGAGCCGGGCGCCGGCTCGGACCTGGCCAGCCTCTCTACCCGGGCCGTACGGGACGGCGACCACTGGGTGGTCCACGGCCAGAAGGTCTGGAACTCATGTGCCCAGTTCACCGACTGGGGATTCCTACTGGTCCGCACCGACCCCGATGCTCCCAAGCACCGTGGCATCACCTTCCTGCTGGTCGACATGACCTCGCCGGGCATCGAGGTCCGACCCCTCGTGCAGGCCAACGGGTCGTCGCACTTCAACGAGGTCTTCCTCTCCGGTGTCCGGATCCCCACCGACCAGATGGTGGGCGAGGTTCACGGAGGCTGGACCCCGACCCGCACCGTGCTGGCCAACGAGGCGGCGTTCATCGGTCGCGGCGAAGGCGCTCCGGCCTCGGACCGCCTCCGTGACCTTGCCGCCCGACACGGTGGACTCGACGATCCCACCGTCCGCCAACGCCTGGCTCGCATTATCAGCCGGGAACGCCTCCAGAGCCTGATGGGCCAACGGATCCAGTCTGCGGTCCGAGATGGACAGCAACCCCCCTTCGATCCGGCACTCACTAAGTTGCTGGCCGCCGGCACCAAGGTCCTGACTGGTGACCTCGCCGCTGACCTGGCCGGCCCATCAGCCATTGCCGGTCCGATCACCAACGACCGGGAGGGCACGTGGATCAGAGCCGAGGTCCTGAACCGCTTCGCCATTTCCATTGGCGGAGGCACCACCGAGGTCCAGAAGAACAATCTGGCCGAACGGTCACTGGGGCTCCCACGGGAGCCGGCCAACGACCGAGAAGCCGCATGGAAGGATGTCCTCCGCAGCTAAGCGGGAACCGGGGGATGCGAACACCGTGACCGAAGAACACACCGAGGAGTCGATGTCCTCCGGGGAAACTCCCGGCGAGACAGGCGCGGACAGCAACGCCGCGTCCCTCGCGGCATCTGTACTGGCCGAAGAGGCCGCTCGCCACGCCGAGCAGGAAACCAACCAGATCATGTTCCCCGACGAGCTGCTGCCAGGGGTCAACAGCGCCGGCCTATCGCTGAAGAAGGGGCTCGCTATGGGTGGCGGCGCGGCGACCTTCGTCGTACTGGCCATCCTTAACTCGCTGGACGAACTCCAGATGGCCGCCATCTCCGTGCTGGCCCCCGACATCCGCGACACCTTCGGGGTCAGCGACGGCACCATCACGTTCATCGCCAGCTCATCGGGTGCCTTTGTGGTACTGGGCGCCATCCCCATGGGCTGGGCAGCCGACCGGTTCCGACGGATCCCGATCATTGGCTGGTCCAGCATCATCTTCGGCGCCATGGTGGCCATGTCAGGTTGGGCGGTGAACGCCTTCACCTTCTTCTGGGCCCGGTTCGGCGTCGGGATCGCCAAGGCCAACACCATCCCGGTCCACTCGTCGGTCATTGCCGACACCTACCCCATCGGCATCCGTGGCCGCATCGGCGCCATCGACAAGGGCACCGGTCGCCTCCTGGCCGTGACCAGCCCGATCCTCGTAGGCGCCATTGCAGCAGCAGCCAACGGCCCCGGCGAGATTGACGGCTGGCGCTGGGCCTACTACCTCCTCGGGATTCCGGTGGCCGTGGCCGCTATCGCCGCCTTCTTCCTGAAGGAACCCCTGCGGGGACGCTGGGAAAAGGAGGACGTCCTTGACGAATCGTTCACCGAAGACGACCCCCTTCCCGTCTCCATGGACGCCGCCTTCTCCCGTCTAATGCAGATCAAGACCATCAAGACGGTGGTCGTCGGCTTCAGCGCACTGGGCTTCGGCCTGTTCACCGCCCCGGTGCTGGAGAACCTCTGGCTAGAGGACGAGTTCGGACTCGAATCATTCGAACGAGGAGCATGGGGCACCGTGGCCGGCCTGGCCACCGTCGGCGCGCTGATCTACGTAGGCCCCAAGTTCGACCGGATGTGGCGCGAGAACCCGACCCGCACCCTCCACCTGGTGGGCGCACTTATCGGATTCTCCGCCATCTTCAAGCCCATCCAATGGGCCATGCCAACCGTTCCGCTGTTCATCGGCTTCTCGATCCCCACGCTGGTCATGCTGAGCACGGCGTTTGCCATGGTCGGTCCGCTCATGCAAGCCATCGTCCCCTACCGCCTACGGGGTACCGGCACGGCGCTCATCACCCTCTACATATTCTTCATCGGCGGCACCGGTGGCGGCCTCATCTCGTTCATGTTCGCCGATTCCTGGGGCCCTCGGGTCACCACGCTGGTGCTGACCGTGCCCAGCGCCCTCATCGGCGGCTGGATCATGTACCGGGGCGCCCGCCACATCCGCGGCGACCTCTCCCTGAACGTCCAGGAACTGCTCGACGAACAGGACGAACAGCGCCGGGCCGGTGGCGACGGCGAGGTCCCTGCACTGCAGGTCAACAACCTGGACTTCTCCTACGGGTCAGTCCAGGTTCTGTTCGACGTGGCCTTCGAGGTGAAGAAGGGCGAGACCCTGGCCCTACTGGGCACCAATGGTGCTGGCAAATCCACCATCCTCCGGGTCATCAGTGGCCTAGGCGTTCCCCAGCGGGGCGTGGTGCGGCTGCACGGCCGCACGGTCACCTACTCGTCGCCCCAACTACGGTCCCAACTCGGCATCCAGCAGTTACCGGGCGGCAAGGGCGTGTTCGGCGATATGACGGTCCGCCAGAATCTGATCATGGGCGCCTACGTCCATCGGGCCGACAAGGCTGACGTGGAACGGCGCATCGCCGACGTACTCGACTTGTTCCCCGATCTGGCCAACCGTCAGGGACAGCGCGCCGGATCGATGTCAGGTGGCCAGCAGCAGATGCTGGCCCTGGCCCGAGTGCTGCTCCATGAACCCGAGGTCCTGCTCATCGACGAACTGTCCCTCGGCCTGGCCCCCACCGTCGTCCAGGACCTCCTGATCCTCATCGAACGCCTCCAGGAACGCGGCCAGACCATCGTCGTCGTCGAGCAGTCGCTGAACGTGGCCCTGGCCATTGCCGACCGGGCCATCTTCCTCGAAAAGGGCCAAGTTCGGTTCGAAGGCGCAGCTTCCGAGTTGGTCGAGCGCGACGACCTGGCCAGAGCCGTCTTCCTTGGAACGGACGGTGGCTGAGATGGACGTGCTTGCCTCCGAACTGGTCGCCTCCCCCTTGGTTCTGGCCGTCTGGACCACCCGTCAGCTCTGGTTCGACGGCCTTGTCAATGGCATGGTCTTCGGTCTGCTGGCCCTCGGGGTGGTGCTCATCTACCGCTCCACCCGGGTCATCAATCTGGCCGTCGGCAACATGGGCCTGCCCGCCTCGGGCCTCATGGGTGTCATGGTCATCAACTACGGATTCCCGTACTGGGCGGCCCTGGCCCTAGCCCTGCTGGTCGGGATTTCGGTGGGCGCCATCGTCGAACGGGCCATCATCCGTCGCCTGTTCGACGCCCCCCGGGTCATCGTGCTGGTAGCCACCATTGGTGTAGCCCAGCTCATGCAGGCCGTCCTGGCCTCGTTCCCCGACATCGAGAAGGTCCGCGGGCAGCGTTACCCGGTGCCCCTCGGATTCAAGTGGAACGACGTCTTCGGCCTGCGGATAACCGGACCGAAACTCACAATCCTTATCCTCGTTCCCCTCCTAGCCCTTGGCCTGTCGTGGTTTTTGAACCGGACGGTGTTCGGCCAGACGGTGCAGGCCTCGGCATCGAACGCCGACCTGGCACGCATCTCGGGCATCGATCCCAAGACGGTGCAACTCTTCGTCTGGACGGTGGCCGGCCTGCTCTCGAGCGTGTCGCTGCTGCTCCTCTCGGGCAACCGTGGCTCGATCACCGGCATGGCCAACCTGGGCCCCAACACCATGTCGAGGGCCCTGGTCGCCGCGGTGATCGCGGGCATGGTCTCGTTCCCCCGCGCCATCATCGCCGGCCTGCTGATCGGCGTGGCCCAGGCCCACGTGCAGTTCCTGTTCCTCGAACAGGGCGGGCTGATCGACTTCATTCTCTTCATCGTGGTGGCCATCGCCGTGGCCTTCCAAAGCCGGGGTGCCGCCGAGTCCGAAGGATCGTTCTCCTTCTCGGCTCGACGTCGACCCATCCCGGAACGACTCCGAGAGATCTGGTGGGTCCGGCGGATGTCGACCATCGCCCTAGGCCTTCTGCTGGCCATCGCCGTCGTGCTGCCCCTCCTGGTGACCCGCCCATCGCGACATCTCCTGTACGCCAGCATCATCGCTTTCGCCGTGTGTGCCATGTCGATGACCATCGTGACCGGCTGGGCCGGACAGCTCTCACTCGGTCAGATGACGTTCGCCGGCGTCGGCGCTCTCATGGCTGCCGGATTCAACCGGGGCCTCGAAGTCGGCATCGGCATCGGCGACTGGCACTTCTTCACGATCAGCTTTCCCCGGGTTCCGTACCTGGTATCGATGATGCTGGCGTCTCTCGTCGCCGCCGCCGTAGCGGCCCTCATCGGACTCGGCGCGCTCCGCGTCAAGGGTCTACTGCTTGCCGTGACCACCTTTGCCTTCGCCCTGGCCGCCCAGCAGTACGTGTTCCGACGTCCTGCCTTCAACGGTGGTTTCACCCAGAGCATCCCGTTCCGTCGGGGCAGTGTCGGACCGATCAACCTGGACAGCCAGCGTTCGTACTACTACCTGTGCCTCGCCGTCCTGATCCTCGTGCTGGTCGTCGTCCGGGCCCTGCGAGCCAGCGGGATCGGGCGATCAATCATCGGCGTACGAGAGAACGAATACACCGCAGCGGCCTACACGGTCGGTCCGTCACGCACGAAGCTCATGGCGTTCGCACTTGCCGGAGGGATCGCCGGGCTAGGCGGTGCCCTGCTCGGCGGCCTCGTACAGAACATTCCCTACACCGAGCGCCTGTTCCAGATCGGCGACTCGTTGCGCCTGGTCTCCATGGTGGTAATCGGTGGCTTGGGCACCCTGATGGGTCCGGTCATTGGAGCCATGTGGGTGGTCGGCCTGCCCGCCTTCTGGCCTGACAACGACCTCGTTCCGCTGTTCACCTCCAGCATCGGCCTGCTGATCCTGTTGCTCTACTTCCCAGGCGGCCTGATCCAGATCGCCTACGCGGCACGCGATGCCGCGCTCCGACTTGCCGAGGCGCGTCTCGGTGAGGCTTCCACGGAGCGGGCGACGGTACCCCCCGCGGTGATATCCAGCCGAACCACCACACGTCCGGTGCTGACCGGCCCGGCTCTCGCGGTCACCGACGTATCGGTGACCTTCGGTGGCCTCCGGGCGGTGGACAAGGCCTCCATGTTCGCCCAACCAGGCGAGGTCGTGGGCCTTATCGGTACCAACGGCGCCGGCAAGTCGACGCTCATGAACGCCATCGGTGGATTCGCCCCGTCCGAGGGCACCATTGAGATCCTCTGCCGGGATGCCTCACAAATGAACTCGGCCAACCGGGCGCGTCTGGGTCTGGGACGAACCTTTCAGGCAGCCCGCCTGTTCCCCGACCTCACCGTTCGCGAGACCGTGCAGGTCGCCCTCGAGGCACGAGGACGTACCGGTCTGTTGTCGACCGCCCTCCACCTTCCCTCGGCCACCCGGGCCGAACGGTCCAAACGGTCCGACGCCGACGACCTGATCGGCTTTCTGGGCCTTGGCCGCTACTCCGATGCTTTCGTGGCCGACCTCTCGACGGGAACCCGACGCATCGTGGAACTGGCCGGTCTACTGGCGCTCGATGCACAGGTTCTCTGTCTGGACGAACCAACCGCCGGCATTGCCCAGCGGGAGACCGAGGCATTCGGACCACTGCTAAAGCAGATCCAGCAGGAACTGAACGCCACCTTGATCGTGATCGAACACGACATGCCCATGATTATGGCCCTCTCGGACCGGGTCTACTGCCTGGAGGCCGGACAGGTCATCGCACAGGGCACTCCCGATGAGGTGCGAAACGATCCACAGGTGTTGGCCAGCTACCTGGGTACCGACCAGCGGGCCATCGACCGCTCCGACTCCTAATCTCCAAGGTCCCGCCCGCCGGGGATCCCGCCCAACAGAGATCCTGACGGCAGGCCGTTACTCCTCGCCGTCGCTCCCTGAGCGGTTCTCTAGCAGGTCGTCACGGATCTGGGTGGTTTCGACGGCTGCCGCCGGTCCCTCCGACACCTGGTTGACCCAGACGGTCCGCTGAGGGAACGGAATCTCGATTCCGTTGGTGTCGAATGCCTTCTTCAGGCGAGCCCGAATAAGACGACCGGTGGCCCACTGTTCGCCCGGCTCGGTTTTGACGGCGAGGCGGATGGAGATGGCGTCGGCTCCGAAATTCTGCACGCCCCAGATCTCTGGCTCCTCGATGATGGTCGCCGACTCGAGTTCCTCTCGCCAAACGCTGTCGGCCACCTCCTTGATGACGCTGGCCGCTAGGTCGATGTCGGTGTTGTAGGCCACGTCGACGTCGAGCACCGTGCGGGCCCAGAGTTGCGACGAATTGCCTACTCGGCGGATCTCGCCGTTGGGCACCACCCAGAGCGCCCCGTGGACGTCTCGCAGCACCGTGGTTCGCAAGGTGACCCGCTCGACGGTCCCTGATGCGGCACCCACGTCGACGTAGTCGCCGACTCCGTACTGGTCCTCGATGATGATGAAGATCCCGGCGATGAAGTCGGCGACCAGTGACTGGGCGCCAAAGCCCACGGCCAGGCCGACGATGCCCGCGCCGGCGATCAACGGACCTAGGTCAAGACCCAACTCACCGAGAGCCACCATGAACGCCAGGGCGTACACCGAGAAGCCGGCGAGGCTTCGGAGCACCGCACCGAGGGTCATGGCCCGCTGGCGGGACCGCTCGGCCTGTTCATGGATCTTGGTCAGCTTTCCGCGTGCCCGACGGCCGAGACGGGACAGTGTGGCCGACGCCGAGTCCTCGGCCACGGTCTCCTCCTGGGTGCGGGTCTCGACCAGGCGATTGACCATACGGTCGATGGCCCGCTTGACCAGTCGGTTGACTATCAACGCGCCGATCAGGATCACCACGACCTTCAAGGGTCGCTCGATCAGCCAGTCGACGAGCGAAGCAAGCGCCTCGTTGCCGGTGGTATCCCAGATCCATTCGCAGGTGTATCCCGGCTCAAGTCCACAGGCTTCCACCAGCCCCTGATCCAATCCCATGGTCGTCTCCGTTTCAGCCATCGACATCGCCTCCGGCCCGGACGGTAGTGGACCGGGCCGACGACCGGCCGGAGCCGTTGGCAACCGTCACGGTGGTTCAGCCAGCGAGCGTGGCCACGGCCCATAGGGCGGCGGCCGTACCCAGGACGATGTAGAGCAGGCTGCGCCACAACGGCGCCCGCTCCAAGTCGCCCTCTTCACGTCCGGCTGGTGGCCGGATTAGAGCCATGGCGTTACCGACGGCCATTGCCGCGCCGAGGGCCAACAGCAGCCAGCTCAACAGATTTTCGCCCAGGAACACGCTATTACCCGGCTCGGGACATGTTGGCAAAGCGCGTGTACCTGGGAAGCCATGCCAGCCGGACCGTGCCGGTCGGGCCGTTGCGGTGCTTGGCAACGATGACCTCGGACAGTCCCACATCGGCCGTGTCCGGGTTGTACATCTCATCGCGGTACAGGAAGATCACCACGTCGGCGTCCTGTTCGATCGAACCCGACTCACGCAGGTCAGCCAGCATCGGGCGCTTGTCCTGGCGGGCTTCGAGACCACGGGAGAGCTGGGATAACCCGATCACCGGGCACTGCAACTCACGGGCCAGGATCTTGAGTCCACGGCTGATCTCGGCAACCTCTACCTGGCGACTCTCCGCTGACGAGCGACCGGTCATCAGCTGGATGTAGTCCACGATCACCACACCCAGATTGCCGACCCGGCTCTTGAGACGCCTCGCCTTGGCCCGGATCTCCATCACAGAGATATTGGGGTTGTCGTCGATCCAGATATGCGCGTCGCCCAGCTTTCCGGTGGCGCGGTTGATCTTCGTCCAGTCCTCGGCAGAAAGCTGTCCGTTGCGGATGTTCGTCGCGTCGACCCGGGCTTCCGAGCAGAGAATCCGCTGGCTGAGCTCCAACTGACTCATCTCGAGCGAGAACACCACGGCCGGAAGCGCCTTGCGGATACCGACGTGAGCGGCAATACCCAGGGCGAACGAGGTCTTGCCCATGGCCGGCCGCGCCCCGACAATGGTCAACGTCTCGTCCTGGAGGCCGGACAACAGCCGATCCAGATCGTCATAGCCGCTGGGCGTTCCGGTGATCTCCTCACCCCGCTCGTACAGGTCCTCCAACCGATCAAGGTTGGCGCTCAGGACGTCACGCATCTGGGCCATCGAGTCAGTGACCCGACCCTGCCCCACCTGGAAGACGAGGTTCTCCGCTTCGTCCACGGCCTTGACCACGTCGTCGGGGCGGCCGTAGCCGATTTCCGCGATCTCGTTGGCTGCTCCGATTAGTCCACGAAGGGTGGCGTGCTCCTGGATGATGCGGGCGTACTTGGATGCACTTGAGGTGGCCGGGGTCGAAGCCTGGAGTTCTAGGAGGAGTCCCGTCCCGCCCATCTGTTCGAGCAGTCCCGATCGGGTGAGGGCTTCGGCCACCGTGACCGAGTCGGCTGGTTCTCCTGAGGAATAGAGACCACAGATGGCCTCGAAGACATGCGAGTGGGACGGCTTGTAGAAGTGCTCAGCAGCCACTACCTCGAGTGCATCGGCAATGGCGTCGCGCGAGAGGAGCATGGCCCCCAAGAGGGAAGCCTCGGCATCGAGGTTGTGTGGTGGAACACGCGAGGCCAACGATCCGCTGGCTCGACGATTCTGGGACTGGTCTCCAGATCGCGATCCACTCCAGGATCCCGCCGAGGAGGGCTCCCAGCGCGGTGGCTCGTCGTACTCCGGGGGTTCGATGGGCGGCGGCTCACCGAGGGCCGGCGGCGGTTCGAGGGTAGGCGACGCCACGAGGGGATCGGACTGTAGATCAGTCGCATCCGGCGACTGGTCCGGCGCTTCTTCCGGGCGTTCCGAGGGCTCCGGAATTTCAGACGACGGAGCGTTCACGCCACGCTGCCGATCGCCACCCCACCCATGGGGACAAGCATGCACGCGATGCCCTGTGGGGAACCAGAAGGAAAAGCACCGAACTTCTCCCCATCGCGCCGTAACTCACCGGGGAAAACCCGGGCCTTTCTGTGGACGACCGTCTGGCCGGTCCGAGCCTTCTCCCCGGACCGGCCGACGTTCGTCATAACCGGGGGATCAGACCTCGGCCTGCACCTCGACGGTGACCGGAACGGCCACGTCGCTATAGAGGGCAACGGTGAACTCATACGAGCCCACCTCCTTGATTACCTCACCGGCGAGCTGCCGCCGATCGACTTCGAGCCCGACCTGCGCGGTCAGAGCCTCAGCCACCTCGACAGTGCCAACCGAACCGAACAAACGGCCCTCATCAGAGGCCTTGGCGGTCACCTGAACCACCACGCCGGCGATCCGAGCGGCAGTTGCCTCAGCCTCGGCCCGGTCTGACGCTGCCTTGAGCGCACGCTTGCGCCGCATGGACTCGGCCTGCGCGGTCACACCGGCCACGGCCTCAATGGCCAGGCCCTTGGGCACCAGGTAGTTGCGTGCATAGCCGCGAGCCACGTCGACAATGTCGCCGGTCCGGCCCAGACCATCCACGTCGGAACGCAGGAGAACCTTCACGACTGGGTCTCCTCGTCTACCGCCGACGCGGCCTCGACCGCATCGTCGAGCGTCTCGACGGCAACCACCTCGTCAATCGCCTCAACGGTCTCGTCGGTACCGGCCTCGTCATCCGAGCCGGGCGGCGGACCTGACGGACGCGGCGGCGGACCATCGGCCCGGGCACCCCGGTCGTCATTACGACGCTCACGACGCTGGGTCGTGACGCGGTTGGCATAGGGAATCAGTGCCATCTCACGGGCGTTCTTGACCGCCCGGGCGACCTCACGCTGCTGCTGCTCGGTGTTGCCGGTGATCCGACGTGCCTTGAGCTTTGACCGCTCCGATACGAACTTCTTGAGAAGCTCGGTGTCTTTGTAATCGACGTACTCGATCTTGCCGATGACGAGTGCGCTGATCTTCTTCTTGCCCCGCCTGCCCGCATCGCGGGGCTTGGATCGGCGGGGAGGGGTACGACGTGCCATCAGAAAGGCTCCTCATCGGTCGGATGGGTGGGAGCGGTCTGGCCACCACCACCGGTCGGGGCGCCGGATCCACCGTCGCCGCGGAACTCGGTTCTGGTCACCTCGGCAGTCGCCCACCGGAGGCTAGGGGCCACCTCATCGGCTACCAGTTCCACCTTCGAGCGACGCTCTCCCTCCTGGGATTCCCAGGAGCGCTGATCGAGTCGCCCGTAGATGACGACGCGCATGCCCTTGGTGATGGACTCGGCCACGTTCTCAGCCAGGTCACGCCAGCAGGCGACGTCGAAGAAGGAGACGCTGTCCTCCCCGGTCTTGGACTTCATATTCCAGGCCACGCCGAAGTTGCACACGGGGGCGCCGCTCGGAGTGAACCGGAGTTCGGGATCACGGGTCACATTGCCCACGATGGTCACAGTGTTGTCGAATGCCATTTGTTCTCTCCGGTGCTCAACCGGCCTCAGCCGGCTCCGCCTCACCCAAGAGGCCGCGTCGTGCGACCTCCGCATCGGGCAGGCGAATGATCTTGTGACGGACCACTTCACTGCGGTCCGCGAGTCTGAGGATGCGATCCGTGGAGTCCAGGTTGCCCGCATCGGTCACCACGTCGAGGACGACGTAGACGCCCTCCCACTTGTGGTTGATCCGGTAGGCAAATCGCCGACGGCCCCAGGGTTCGGAATCCTTGAGGGACGCGATGCGTCCACCCTCAGATTCGATGTTTGCGGTGACCTTCGAAAGGCTGGCCTCCAAGGCTTCAGCCTCGAGGTCTCCGTCGAAGATGATCATGAGTTCGTATACCCGCATGGCGGGGACTCACCTCCTCTGGTCTCGGACATCGCCCACGGCGTGCCCGGGGCCCCACGGTGGGGCAGGGGTAACGGGTTGTCAGAGCCTCCGTGGACACCAGTTGACCGGCATCCACAAGGGCGAGAGCAGGTTACCGGCCTTCGGTTCGCATCCACGCAGACATCATGGCAGGGGCCTGTGACAGGGCTTCTGGCGCGGGCTTCTAGACAGGGTCCGGCCGCGTCGTGGTGAGTGACGGGTTTCACGCAGCCGCTGCTGCCAGAAAACCGAGGGGGCTCAGCCGCGGCCCAAGGAAGTGACCCGCACCAGATGATTCCACCCACAGGCCGCACAGACCTCGACCACGTACCCGGTGAGGTGGGCCTTCCGGGCATCCAACCGTTCCAACTCGCCCGGGGTGGAGATACACCGCCCGAAGGCCGGCAGCCGGGGCCCGAAAACGTAGGTCACGTGCGCCACCTCATAGTCCTCGCACACCGGACAGATCTCCGAGGTGGGCGTGCCGCACTCCACGGCGTTGCGGCGGAGCATGGGCTGGGCATCACACAACACGTCTCGTCCCAACGAACCACGTCGCCAACCGTTCAAGGTCGTCTGGCGAGCCAGGCGGTAGTCGACGTCGGCTGGGCGTCGTCCGGGGAGCAGGCCCTCTCTGACCTGTCTCGCCTCGCCGGTTCGCCGACCTGTCACATCGTCACCCTAGGACACCCGTTCGACGGGCTTCCCTCGAAAGGCTGTCCAAACCAATGATCAGTCACCGCCAGTCCCCCAGTGGGCAAGCAGACGGCGTCGGATCTCGGCGTCGTCGAGGCGTCCCTCGGTGAGCCTAAGTTCGCCCAGCCAGGCCATTACCTCGCCCACTCCGGGGCCTGCCTCCAGATTCAACAGCCTCATCACCGTGGCCCCGTCCATGCCTGGTCCGAGATCGTCGAGTTCACCCAAGCCCCGAAGCCGGGCCACCGCGCGGCCCAACGTCGGGCCATCGGATCCCAACCCGACGAGAGCGGCGAAGGTCAGCACCTCGTCCAGCTGGTCTCCGACACGTGCTACCAATCGACGGATCTCTTCATCCGACGGTGACCCATCAGGTGGCGATTCGGCCAACATCTCGACACCATCCAGCAGGGTTCCGATACGGCCAGCCTCGCGCCCCGATAGTCGGAACGCCGCACTGCACCTCCTAAGGGACTCCCGCCCCTCAGCACCGTGGATGAGAAGGCCGAGGCGGAGCACCGCGTCCCCAGGATCCGCCGCAGCCACCCGACGCTCGAGCACTTCACGAACTGACGGCGTCAGTGCCGCCAACTCCGGCAGCAGGACGGGCAGCAGGCCCATGTCGTCCAACAGGGCGAACCCGGCCGTCGGATCCTCGACCTGCAACAACCGGAACAGTTCGTCGCGGATGCGCTCGCCCGCCACTATCTCCATTCGATCCACCAAGGCCCGAGCGGCGTCCACCAGACCATCGGCAGGCGTCAACCCATACCGGGACAAGAACCTGGCAGCCCGCAACATTCGCAGCGGGTCATCGGAAAACGACTCCACCGGATCCAACGGAGTCCGTAGGGTCCGGGTCTCCAGGTCGGCGCGACCACCGAACGGATCGTGCAACATTCCGTCAGCTACGTCGACAGCCATTGCGTTGACCGTGAAATCCCGACGAGCCAGGTCCTCGAACAGCTCGCTGGAGAATCGCACCACCGGCTTACGGGAGTCGCTCAAGTAGGCCTCAGCTCGATGGGTGGTGATCTCCATGGTGACGTCGCCCACCCGCAGTCCGACCGTGCCGAACCGCTCGCCCTGCAACCACACTGCATCAGCCACTTCGGCCACCAGTTCCCGGATCCGGTCAGGGGTGGCGTCAGTGGTCAGGTCGTGATCGGGCGTCCGGTCATCGCGCAGGAGCCGGTCACGGACCAGTCCGCCGACTAGATAGAGACCGTGCCCGGCCGCGTGGAATGGCCCGGCCACTGGCGCCACTGCAGCGCGGATGTCGTCAAACGTCCCATCAGGAATGGCGGAGAGCCCGTCCACCGTTCAATCCTCCAAGCCGTGGCGTCGAACCAGATCCACCACGAGGGAATCGACCTCGCCCACTACACCGCCGCGCCCTCGACCTGTGGCCTGTTCGGGCCGATAATCCATGCCGACGACGGCCGCCACGGTGGCCCCGGCCGAATCGGCGAGTGCACCAAGGTCGTACCCGCCTTCCAGGAACAACACCACCCGGCCCGTCGGGACCAGCCCCACCAGTTCGACGACCAGGTCTGCGTAGTCGGCCGAGGTCAGACCCATGTCCGTCAGCGGATCGGCCCGGTGGGCGTCGAAGCCTGCAGAGACGAGCAGCCAATCAGGAGCAAAACGCTCAACGGCGGGAACCACCACCGACCCCATGACGTGGCGGTAGTCATCGCCGGCCGCGCCAGGGGGAAGGGGAACGTTGATCGTGGTGCCGACTCCCGCACCTGTACCGACCTCGTCGGCCGCGCCGGTACCCGGATACAGCGGCCACTGGTGGCACGACACGAACAGCACCTGGTCATCACCGTAGAAGACGTCCTGGGTGCCGTTGCCGTGGTGGGCGTCCACGTCGACTATGGCCACCCGTTGACCGACTCCTACCAGAGCGGAGGCGGCCACCGCCACGTTGTTGAGAAGACAGAACCCCATGGACCGGTCGGGCGTGGCGTGATGCCCTGGAGGTCGTACCGCACAGAAGGCCAGGTCGGCGTGACCGGCACGAAGCCCATCAACCGCCACCAGGCCCGCGCCGGCCGCTAGTCGGGCTGCCATCCAGGAATTCGGGCCCATGACCGTGTCGGGATCGCACCGGCCACCACCCTCGGCATCGATCCCAGCCAGCTTCTCGAGGTACGCCGGCGGATGGACGCCCATCAGGTCCGCATCATCGGCCAGGCGCGGCGCACGACGGATGACCGCCTCATCAACGCCTGCGGCGTCCAGCCCCTCCCACACGGCCGTCAGGCGAGCAGGCTGCTCTGGGTGACGGGATCCCGCCCGGTGGTCCAGAAACCGCTCGTCGGTCACCAGGAGGAGCGACATCTAGCGAGCGTAACCTCCGTGCCCCCGGAGGTTCCGACCCCTCTGGCCAGTCGGGCAAGTCATACCCTGTCGGAATCGACGTCCGGACCGAACGAACCTCCGTCGACGAACCCTTCCCCTCGGGTCGCGTCGCCCAGCCGCCTGTCGGGCTGCCGGGTTCCGGTGTTCCCTGTATCGAACGGTTCATGACCAGCGGCGGCACGGTCATCCGTCTGAGTCCATGGCGTGGCAACACCCGGACCACCCAGGTAGTGGCCGTGGACGGGCCACCACCACGTCCCGACGACGTGTCCGACCTCATCGAGTACCTCGGCTCCCGGGGCGTCCGGGAGATCATGACCACTGCGCTGGGACCGATCGACCAACAATCGTTCACAGCACGTGGGTTCGACCCTCAGGAACACCTCCTACTCATGGGTCGACCTGTCGACCCGACGAACCCATCCTCCCGCTGGACATCACGCTGGACTGGACGTACCCCCAGTCGTCCCCGTACCCGACCCGCCCGTCGACGGGACCAGGACGCCGTACTAGAACTGGATGACCGAGCATTCGCCCCGTTCTCGCCCTTCTGGCGATTCGACAGGGCCGCCCTCGACGAGGTGGGGCAGGCCACCGAATCTCATCGTCGACGCGTGATCAGACAGCGGGCCAACCGACGGACGGGTTCCACGGTGATCGGTCACGCCATCACCGGACGAACGACCACCATCGGATTCCTCCAGCGTCTGGCCGTCGATCCGGCGGCCGAGGGCCGAGGCGTCGGCTCGGCCCTGGTCGTCGACGCACTTTGCTGGCTACGCCAGACGGGGGCCCATGAGGTCTGGGTGAACACCCAGCCCGACAACGACCGCGCCCGTGCCCTCTACCTCCGCCACGGATTCACCGAACGGGAGGGGGGCCTCGACGTCCTCCACAGGGTGATCGACGACCCGGCCGGAGATCTGGTCAGATGAACCGGCAACGAATAACCACGGCCGTCTCGGCCAACCCCACGAGGTGGTTCGGACAGCCCCTCCAGCCGACCAGTCGGCAGAAGGTCCTGATGCAGGTCCTTATGACCGTCCTGCTCGCAGCCCTGCTGGTATCTGCATCCGCGGGGGCGACGGCCGAACAGGCGCGAGCCGACGGTGACTCGGCCAGCCTCGGTCTCATTGCACAGTCGCCATGGATCGACGACGATGGCGATCTGGCCCTCCAGTTGAGGATCACCGGAGATGCCACCGGCTCCCACCTCCGCCTTGGACTCCACCACCCAGTGGATCGTCGTGGTCTCCTGGCCCTCCGGGACGACCCGGTGCTCGGAGTCCCGGAGTCCACCCTCACCATCGACGTCTCCGACGTCATCAACTCGGCCGGCGTGGCCTCACTCACCCTGCCAGTCGGTCCTGACGGGATCCTTCGCTCGCGACCCGGCGAAGTCTCCCCATTAACCGTCGAGCTGGTGGCCGCCAACGGCCACCTATTGGACCGACTGGTTACCCCGGTGGTCCATCTCCCGATCGTGCCCGCTGGCGAAGCGGCCGCCCAACGACCACTCCTTGTCGGGATCTCGCTGGACATCGACGGACCGCCACCGCTTCGCCCCGACGGGCGGGTCGAACTGGACGAGGCAACGGTGCGATACCTCGGCGCGGTGGCCAACGCCGTTCTCGACCATCCCGGCGCACCGGTGGACGTGCGTCTGCCGCCAGCCACCATGGCCGGTCTGGCCCACTCTGATGACCTGGCCCACGCCCGCCTCTTGGCCCAACTAGCGGCAGCCGTGCAGTCTGGTGGCCTCCACCTCCGGTCATCGCCGTTCGTGACCGCCGATCCAGAAGCATGGCGACAAGCTGGACGCTCCGACGTCCACCGGGATCTGCTCGACCACGGCGACCAGGTCCTGACCGAACACCTCGGCGCCGCCCCCGACCGATCAGTCGCCGTACTCGAACCCACCGCGGTTCCCTCCACCCTCGATCTTTTGAACCGACTGGGAACCGTCCACCACGTCGTCTCCGCTGATCACCTTGACCCCCGTCCGATCACCGCGTCACACGGCTCCACCCATCCCGCCCGACTCCTTGATGCGGCCGGGGTCGCCCACCCGGCGCTGGTATCTGATCCCGATCTGGCCCGACACCTGGTCGACCCCCGGGGATCGGTATCCGCTGCCCAGCAACTGGTGGCCGACCTAGCTCTGCTGGCCTGGTCGGACCCCACGGTGACCCGAACGGCCATCATTACCGTGCCCGACGGCCTGACCATCGACGCCCTAACTCTGGGTCTGGTCCTCGGAGTTCTGAGGGATGCGCCCTTCCTCCATCTGCAGTCGCTCCCAGACTTGTTCGAGGCGTCGTTGACCGCCGATGCAGCGGCCGCCATCAATTACGAGCTCTGGCCGGACCCCGTCATATCGGTCTCCCGGCGGGCCACCGACCGGAGTCTCGCCGAGACCACGGTGGCGGCCTACACCGCCATGTTGGGTGGCCCCCACCCCGACGCCGCGGCTCTCAATGACCTTCTAGAGGTCACCGCGGCTGCCGAACTCGACGGAGATGCGATGGGCGCATACCTGTCGGCCGTGTACGCCACGGTGTCCGGTGTCCTCGACGCGTTCACCACCCCATCGGACCAGAGCGTCCGACTCACGGCACGCCGAGCCGACCTGCCGTTCACCATTCACAACGGCCTGAACACCGACGCACGGGTGGTGCTTGTCCTCCAGAGCGACGGTCGTATCGACTTCCCCGACGGTGACGTCATCGAGGCCGTGCTGGTCCCCGGTCGTAACCGGATCGCCGTGCCCGTCCGGGCCAGGACGTCAGGTGACGCCCGACTCCAGGTCACCGTCCGATCCCCCGACGATGCCCGACTCCTCCAGCTCCGGTCGACACAACTCATGGTGCGTACCACCAGCCTCCCGGGCGTCGGTGTGGCGTTGTTCGTTGGTGCACTCGCCGTCCTGGCCATCTGGTGGGTTCGCTCAGCCCGACTACGCTCGACGCGCACCAGACTTGGAGAGAGCCCATGACCGTCCGCATCGTCACCGACAGCGCCTGCGACCTCACCGAGGCCGAGATCGAAGCCCACGGCATCGACCTGGTCCCGCTGAGCATCCGATTCGGCGAAGACGTCCAACTGGACCGCGAAGAGTTGTCCGTCGACGACTTCTACCGCCGCATGGCGTCGTCCGATGAGCTTCCCCAGACCGCTGCACCGTCCCCCGGGGCATTCGCCGCAGTATTCCAACGTCGCCTCGACGAGGGTGCCGACGCCATCGTGTGCATCAACCTCTCCAGTGGGATGTCGGCCACCATGGAGTCCTCGGAACTAGGCGCCCGCGAGGTAGACGGCGACGTTCGCATCGTGGACAGCCGATCGGTCACCGCCGGACAGGGCGTCATGGTCCTCGCGGCCGCCATCGCAGCTGCCAGTGGCGCGTCAGCAGACGAGATAGTGGCCCTCGCGGAAGACATCCGGGACCGCACACGGGTGTTCGCCGCTATCGACACCTTGGAAAATCTCAAGAAGGGTGGTCGAATCGGCAACGCTCAGGCCCTGCTGGGGAGCATGCTCTCCATCAAGCCCCTCATCGACGTGAGTTCCGGCATCGTCGAGGAGGCCGGCCGCCAACGCACCCGGAAGAAGTCCTTGGCGTGGTTGCGGGACCGGGTAGCCGACCATGTCGACGAGATCGAGACCCTGTCCGTCATGCATGCCCAGGCTGACGACGTGGACGATCTAGTGACCATGCTGTCCGACCTGGTGGATCCCTCGATCATCCGGGTGGGAGTGATCGGACCGGTGGTGGCCAGTCACGGAGGCCCCGGCGTGGTCGGTCTCTGCTTCACACTCCGTCCCTGATCGACCTGTTCCCGCCCCATTCCCCTGTTCCGGACTGGTCATCTGCAGTCAGCTCCGGCGGCGGCCCAGAAGGTGATCGGTAGGCTCGACGCCATGATGACGCCGGTTGACCCCCACCCCACGGAGGACCCCACCCCTGGGACCCCCGTTCGGGGCGATTGGGCCTCGTCGCTCGTCGACCGGTTCGTCGAGGTGGTCGACCAGGTTCGAAACGTCACCACACGGCCGATCATCACCCTCGCTCGTGCCCTGGTGTTTGGACTCGTCATGGTGTGTTGTGCCGTCGCTGCAACCGTCCTAGCCGGCATCGGCCTGTTCCGCCTCCTTGACGTCGTCCTTCCCGGTGAAAGCTGGTCAGCCCATCTCGTCCTAGGTGCCACCTGCTGCGCACTCGGCGGACTCCTTTGGTCCCGCCGAAGTCCCTGATCCCAAATCTCTCTCCCTTCTGGAGTACCCGTGTCTGAACCCGTATCTGGACCCATATCTGGACAGGTCCCATCCCACCGCGAGGTCGTGATCATCGGATCCGGGCCCGCTGGCCTGACCGCGGCCATTTACGCAGCCAGAGCCGACCTTGCTCCCCTGGTCATCGAAGGCGAACCTTCGTCGAACAGCGACCAACCCGGTGGTCAGTTGATGCTCACTACCGAGGTCGAGAACTTTCCCGGCTTCCCAGAAGGGGTGATGGGCCCCCAACTCATGGGCGACATGCGGGCCCAAGCCGCCCGGTTCGGTGCCGAGATCGTGACGGCCAAGGTTTCCCGGGTCGACTTTGCCGAACGGCCGTTCCGAATCTGGATCGGTGATCCCGACGCTGATGAACCCACTCACACCGCCGATGCCGTCATCGTCTCGACCGGAGCCCGGTCGGTCATGCTGGGGCTGGAGGCCGAGCAGCGGCTGATCGGACATGGGCTCTCCACGTGTGCCACCTGTGACGGCTTCTTCTTCCGTGATCAGGAAATCGCCGTTGTCGGTGGCGGGGACTCCGCGCTGGAAGAAGCCGGATTCCTCACCAAGTTCGCCTCCAAGGTGACGCTGGTCCATCGTCGCGACGAACTACGGGCGTCAAAGATCATGCAGCAGCGAGCCCTAGACAATCCCAAAATCGAGTTTTCCTGGAACTCCACGGTCGACGACGTCCTTGGAGAGTCCAAGGTCGAGGGCCTGGCCCTACGGGACACGGTGACCGACGAGAAGCGCGTGCTACCGGTGACCGGTGTGTTCATTGCCATTGGCCACCGCCCCAATACCGACCTGTTCAACGGGATTCTGGATATGGACGAGGCGGGCTACCTGGTGACCGGGGCGGACCGTTCGACCACCAACGTGGATGGCGTGTTCGCCTGTGGTGACGTCCAGGACCACACCTACCGGCAGGCCATCACCGCTGCAGCCTCGGGATGCATGGCCGCCATCGATGCCGAGCGTTGGCTGGAGAGCCGAACCGACTGATCACCCCTCGACGGCCTACGCTCCTCGAGAAACCTCTCCTTGACCGTCATCGATCGACGACCTATGGCAGAGGCAACGACCAACTTGTCCTCCGGGACCCGAGGGAAGCGAGACCCCATGGCCGGCGCCATCACCAACCTGTCAGAAACCACGTTCGACGAGGCGATTGGCTCCGCCACCGAACCGGTGCTGGTCGACTTCTGGGCTGAGTGGTGCGGCCCATGCAAGACGATCGCCCCCATCCTGGAGGAGATCGCCACCGAACAGAGCAACTCGATCCGGATCGCCAAGGTAAACGTCGACGAAGCACCGGATCTGGCTCGACGCTTCGAGGTGATGAGTATCCCGACGCTGATCCTGTTCGCTGATGGTCAGCCGACCACTCGGATCGTGGGAGCCAAGGGCAAGCCACAACTGCTCGAGGAACTGGCCCCCCACCTCTAGGTCTCGACTCGGCGCACAGACCACCGGCTGCAACCGACCACGGAGACCGGTCCCGACCGTGACCGGATCAGACGATCCGACGATCCACGACCTTCACCGCCGTCTAGCCGACGTCGGTCATCCCGTCGATCACCACGAGGTGGTCGACGGCTCATTCGGACCCGACACCACTAGGGCACTGCTGGCCTTCCAGGCCGAGCGGGGCCTCGACGAACACGGAACGGTCGACGACGCTACGCATGCCGCCCTCGTCGAGGCCGGCCACCGCCTCGGTGACCGCCACCTCTACCTCCACACTCCAATGTTCCGAGGCGATGACGTCGCTGACCTGCAATTACGCCTCGGAAGCCTAGGTTTCGACGCTGGCCGGATCGACGGCATTCTCGGACCGGACACCACGTCAGCAGTGTCTGATTTCCAACGGAACATCGGCCTCGCCGCGGACGGAATCGCCGGGCCGCTTACCGTGGACGGACTCCGACGCCTTCTAGGACGGACCGCAGGGCGACAACCAGTGGCCCAGGTGCGGGAGCTGGACCGTCTCCGTCGAAGTCGACCCGATCTTGTCGACCAACGAATCGCCATTGGTGAATTTGGTGGAACCGCCGCTCTGGCCGGGGCACTGACCCGCATCCTTCGGGCCCGTGGCGCCCATGTTCTGGAGTTGGATCAGCCCGACGCGGCCCTACAAGCGGAAACTGCCAACGAATTTGACGCCGGAACCTACATTGGCCTCCGCCTTGAGAATCATTCCCAATGCAGAACAGACTACTTTTCCACAGCCGGATTCCATTCCGAGGGGGGCCTCCGCCTGGCGCATCGTTGTGCCGATGCACTGGACCGGGCGCTACGGATCCATCTAGAGGCAGCTACCGATGAGATCGTGAGCACCACCTGTACGGGTCGACGACTACCAATCCTCCGTCAGACGCGGATGCCAGCCGTACTCTGCACCCTCGCACCCGCGTCCACCATCGTCCTCGCCACCGCGGAGATCGCCGACTGTCTGGCTTCAGCCGTTACCGACTGGCTGGCTGATCCAACCGCGGGTCCTGTCTAATCCCATCCACCGGCTGCTAGATGTCAGTGCAGGTCAGCCACCCAAAAGCTCGAACAAGCGCTGTAAGTCATCCCGATCGGCATACTCGACAACTATCCGGCCCTTGCGACCCCGCGTAACCACCCGAACCTTGGTATCGAACCGGTCTCCGAGGATCCGTTCGACCTCCAGGAGTGCCGCATCAGGCGTAGGTACTGGATACGCGGTCGAATCCACAACCGGCTCTTCGACCTTGTCGAGGGCCCGAACCAGATCCTCAACCTGACGAACCGAGAGACCGTCGTCGACCACTCGAGAGGCCAGACGCTCCAAGAGGTGATGGTCAACCAGCCCAGCCAGGGTTCGAGCGTGCCCAGCAGTGAGGAGACCCTCCATGATCATCTGCTGGACGGTGTCGGGCAGATGGAGCAACCGAAGCGCATTGGCCACCGCAGGTCGGCTACGACCCACCCGAACCGCCACCTGGTGCTGTGTAAGCCCGAATTCGTCCATCAAACGATGGAAGGCCGAGGCCTCCTCCAGTGGATTGAGGTCATCTCGGTGGACGTTCTCGACAATGGCCTGCTCAAGGCTGTCCCGGTCACCAACATCCCGGACCAGCGCGGGTATGGCCGACAACCCGGCCCGCCGAGCCGCTCGCCAGCGACGCTCCCCAGCCACCAGTTCAAGGCCGTCCTCGGTCCGACGCACGAGAATCGGCTGGAGAACACCGATCTCCTGGATGGATAGCGTCAGTTCGGCCATCTTTTCGTCATCGAAGACGCGCCGAGGCTGGTAGCGATTTGGCTCGATGGCTGACACGGCCACCATTTCGAGATGCAGGTCATCGGCAACGCCACTTGCCTCTACGGGGACCGACGGTGCTGCGGTGGCCTCACCGGGAGCAGAAGGGGTCGCCCCCCGGGGCACCCCTTCAATCGGCGGGTCGGCCTGAGTCCCAACGGATCGGAGGCTCGTGGCCCCTCCTTCCGGAATCAGTGCGGAAAGGCCTCTTCCCAATCCACCCTTCTTCATGCCTGGACCTCCTCTGAGCCGGCCTCCGACTCACCATTCTCATCGTTATCAATAATTTGGCCAGAAGTTGGCTTCACCGGCCCGCTGAGGACCTCACGCGCCAATTCCCGATACGCCACGGCGCCACGACTGGTCGGGTCATACACGTTGATGGGCTGGCCAAAAGACGGCGCCTCGGACAACCGGACCGATCGGGGAATTATTTGCCGACATACCTTGGTGCCGAAGAAGGTTCGAACTTCGTCCGCCACCTGTTCGGAGAGTTTGGTCCGTGCGTCGTACATCACCAGCGCAATGGTCGACACCTCAAGATCAGGATTGAGGTTCGCCTTGACCAGGTCCACGTTGCCGATGAGCTGTCCTAAACCCTCGAGGGCATAGTACTCACACTGAATTGGTACCAGAACTTCACGAGCGGCTACTAGGGCGTTGATCGTCAAGAGACCTAGCGCCGGTGGACAGTCGATCAAGACGATGTCGTAGTCGTCGACGATCTCCGCAAGCGCCCGTTCCAGCCGGTACTCCCGACTGAATGCCGCCACCAGCTCGATTTCCGCCCCAGCGAGGGCCAGGCTGGAGGGGAGTAGGTCGAGGTTGGGGGTATCAGTCGAACAACGCAAGTCAGCCGCCGACGCTTGTTGCAAGAGCACGTCATAGATCGACTGCTCGAGATCCCGAGAAGGCACGCCGACACCTGTGGTGGCGTTCGCCTGAGGATCCAGGTCGACTATCAGTACCTTTCTGCCCTCCTCAGCCATTGACGCACCGAGGTTGATGGTCGTCGTGGTCTTTCCGACCCCACCCTTCTGGTTTGCGACGGCGATGATGCGTGGGCGATGGGTTTCTTGAGACATCCCGGGCATCATGGCCAGAACGGTGGGAAAAGACAAGGACCTTGTGGAAAGCCCCGTTCTAGAACGAGTTTTCGTGCCGCAACCGTCCGAATGTTTCACGTGAAACAACTGTTCCCCGGTGGGCTGGGGAATGTCGACCCAAGCAACCTGCTTACTCCGAAATGTTTCACGTGAAACATCCCTCGTCTAGGTGGCTCTCAGAACAGGGGATCCGCCATCTGCCGGGCGAAGCGCCGAGGAAAACGATCTGGACAAGCCCCGATTCGGACCATGGCCCGGTAACCCGCTGGTCCAGCCGCCTGATCGCTGATCCAGCCTCCGAGATCCTCCAATCCGAGCTTGGACAACCCCTCAGCCGGCCATCGACGTGCCTCAGCGCTCCCGCCAGTGATCCCTGGAGGCTCACTGACCACCAATACTCCCTGTTCAGCCAGGAGAGGGGCCGCACATTCCGCTGTGGACCCGGGAGGAGCAAACCCTCGGGCAGTCACCAGGGACACCGCACCTCGAAGCTCGCCACTGGCGATATCAACGGCATCGGCCAACAGCACGTCCACTCGATCCTCCAGTCCAAGCTGGCGAACCGCCCATCGGAGAAAGGTTGCACGACGATCTCCCCGGTCAACCAGAATCCACCGCCAGGGCGTAAGCGTGGCCAGAACCAGCCCGGGCACGCCACCCCCTGTTCCGAGGTCCACAGCGAGCTCGCTGTCTCCCATTTCTGGAATCGAAAGGCCGTCACCTTCCCGGACCACTAGACCACCATCCAGAAAACCCAAGAAGCCCGCGCTGTGCGCGGGCCCCTCGGACGCCGCCGATGAAGTGAGATACCCCTCGGCGACTGCCTCGTCCAAGACCTGGTCGAGGCTTTTCTCGACGATGGTTAGCCGTCGATCAGCGAGATCACCACTCGCCGATCAGCGTCACTGCCCTCAGAGAAGGTGGCGAGGCCATCGATCTCTCCCACGGTGTCATGCACGACCTTGCGATCCGCTGCTCCCATGGGCTCCAGCGCCCGGGGACGACCGTCATCAAGCACAGCCTCGCCCTGGTTCCGAGCGAAGTCCGCCAGGAAGGTCCGACGACGCTCGCGGTACCCGCCGATGTCGACAGTCAGAGACCCATCCGCCTGACCATCGGAACTCCTCTGTACGAGGGTCCGTGACAGTTCGGTGATGGCACGTACCGTTTCGCCTCGCTGGCCAATGGCCAGACCAAGGTTCAGGCCCTGAGCCTCGACGGTGAGGCGATCCTCTTCGATTCGGCTGGCCACCCGAGCCTCGAGGCCCATCCGGTCCAGGAGTCCCTGGACGAACTCTTCAGTGATTCGTGCCTGCGTCTGCAGATCCATGGACTCCACGTCAGTCCTCTCCCGGTCGCTTCCACGACCGTTTCCATCGGTCGACGACTTCGCCGACTCTCCATTCCGACCTCGACGATCGGCATTCCTCTCACTACCCCGGTCCCGTCCACGTCCAGAATCGCCCACAGGCTCCCGTGACGCACGCTTTTCCGAAGTTACTGACTCCTGCTGCGAGTGGCCTTGCCCATCGCCACGACCCTCGCCCCCCCTGCGGCGACGATTGCCGCCACGAGAACCCTCGCCCTGACGCTCGTCATCACGATCCTGCCGACGATCACCACCCTGGGTGGTACTCCGGATCCGATCCTGATCCCCGCCCTTGGACTGGCCATTCTGTCGCCCGCTGCCCTTGCCAGAACCGCCACGACCCCGACCGCCGCTGCGGTCATTTCGCCGATTCCGATCACGTCGCTCCACCTTGGGACGGGGGCTGGTCGGCCGAACACGAGCCCGGAGACGGGCCTCGGTCTTCTTCAAACCAAACATCGACCGAGAGGCCTCGACCAGCACCTCCACCTCGAGTTCATCTTCAGCTACACCGAGCCGATCCAAGGCTCGTTCCTTTGCTTCATCTAGTGAGATACCGGTGGTTTCAATCCACTCCATGGCTCACTTCCTCCTTTTCTTGTTCTTGGCACTGCGCGCACGGGCTGTTCCGGGAGGAGTCGTCCGACCCCCACCAGACCGCCCGGCCGGCGGCCTCTTGTCGGTTGTTTTGATGTCATCAGACGCATCGCTGCGTCCGCGACGACTCGCCTTCTTCTTCGCCGGGGAAGTCGAGGACCTGGATTTCCGAGCACGCTTCTTGCTTGAACGGGAATCATCCTCAGAGGACACTCCATCGTCGATCTTTTGAGAACTATTCTCAACCTTGCCGGCTGTCGTTCGTCCTGATCGAACAGAACCGCTGGTCGAGGGCCTATCTTCAGGCTTTCCACCTGTACTTTTCCCGGGCTTGCCGCCGGTCTTGGCACCAGATTTGGCACTGCCGGACTTACCGCCACCGGACTTCTTGGTCGATTCAGTACTGGTCGGAACCACAACCTCTGGATGATCCCGCCCAGGTCCGTACAACGTCTGGGTGATGTAGGCCTGCTGGGCGATCCGGTACAGGTTGGAGACCACAAAGTACATGACCAACGCAGCATCCAAGTTGAACGAGATCACCGGCAGGAAGAACGGCATGACCTTCATCAGCATCTGCTGCTGAGGATTCACCGTGGCATCGGGGTTCCGACCCCTGATCTGTCGCTGCTGGATCCATGAGCTGGCGAACACGATCAGGATCAGGATCAGATAGGGGAGGGACGACGTCAAGCTCTGTGACAACGCCGTTCCCGCTGATCGGGAGAGATCGAAGCCCAGGAAGAGCATTTCGGTCTCACTAGACAGGTCGATAAAGAGATCTGAACTCGGGTCGACGTAGGCCGGATAGAAGGCCTGAGGATCGTTGGACGCCCCGGTCAATGCCGCATTTGACCCGTTGGCCAACCGTCCGGCCACCCATCCCGCGCTGTCCCCGATGTCGGACAACCGCCTGGTCATGCCCCGCAGCACGTTGTACAGGACCATGAACACTGGCGCCTGGATCAACATGGGCAGGCAGCCACCCATCGGGTTGATGTTGTTGGCCTGGTAGAAGGCCATCATCTCCCGGTTCATGACCTCCCGGTCGCCCTTATACCGAGTCTGGATCTTCTTCATCTCGGGCTGGAGGTGCTGCATCTTGATCATCGACCGCGTGCCCTTAAGGGTCAGAGGGGTCACGATCAGCATGACCACGAGGGTCAGCAGGACAATGGCCAGGCCGTAGCTGGGTACGAGCCCGTAGAACCAGGACAGAACGGCGGCGATCAGGTCGAACATGTGGATCCTCGGGAACCATGAAACGGATGGGGACGGTCAGATGGCCCGGGCACGGGATCCAAGCCCGTACCACCCCACGGATGGCACCGGCAGAGGCGCCCGACGGTCAACACGGAACCACGAATCGCCCCATGGCTCTCGAGGGCGTCCAAGGCGTAGTTCGAACAGGTCGGGACAAATCGACAGGGAGTGGGACGACCATCCACGACGCGCTGGTAGCCACGTACCGCAGATCGCAAAATTCGGGTAAGAACACCGAGGTCAGAGGATGTTTTCATAGATAGGTTCCGTCAAGTACGTACACGTCGGAGCGTTAGCCTTCGGTTAGTGCGTCGATCGCACCCGTCAGATATCGCTGGAGCTCGTCGTAGGACGAGTCCGCAGCACCAGGTGACACCCGAACCAGGTAGTCGCCGACCGGTACACCCTGTGGGCGCCGGTCGAGGTCCACCACTATCGCCCTGAGGCGACGGCGGATCCGGTTCCGGACGACCGCCGGCCCGACGGTCCGAGGAATGGCGTAGGCCACCCTCGGTCCCGGGCCGTCCATCTGGTCTCCGCTGGCTCGAAAGCCGATTCGCAATGGTCCACGGCGAACCGTGCGACCATTGCGACGGAGTAGACGAAAGTCGTCCCGTCGACGCAGCCGGCCGATCAAGCCGACAATCGGGCGCGGCCCTTCTGGCGGCGGGCCGAAATGATGGCCCTTCCTGCGCGGGTTTGCATCCGCTTCCGGAAGCCGTGCTTCCTGGCTCGACGCCTGGTGTTGGGCTGGAACGTACGCTTCATAAATGGTCTCCTGCTGGCATCGAAAGGGCGTCGTCAGGAAGGGGAGCGCCCAGATGCCGTCGATTACTGGAATACGGTCGGACCCCTCATCGGACAAAGACGCCAGACGAAGAACGACCGTCCACCGTCGGTGACGGCGGGATCGGCTCGGCTGCCGATCGGACTGGACCGATGGGTCGGGACGAATCCCGCACCGATCACGTGTCTGCCCAACAGGCTACGGGCCGATTGACGGACGCGCCAACCGTGAACACCGCATCTGACGAGATCCCTGTCCCCCGTTTGAGGACCTCTAACCCCAGCACCAACAACCCCCAGCGAGAGTTATCCACAGATCCCATCAAGCCCCGACTGCCTAATTGGTCCCTGAAACCCGGAGCGGTGTCCCCATCGCGAAATCATCCAATTCCGGGCCCTGTCGCGCGAAATAGGAACTGAACAGGCGCGACGCGTGATGGGTTCTGGCCTTGCGCGAGGTCATCCACAGGCTGCTACCTTGCCTCGCCCACAGCGAGGGCGGAGTGGGCCAACGGTGGCTGTTTTCCGTTCTCTAACGACCTTTCCACAACAAATTTAACATCTGTGGACAACTTGATCGGAGAATGCAATGGCAGATGCAACGGTGCTTTGGGAGGCCTGTGCGGCAGCCATTCAGTCGAAGGTGTCAGACGTCGTCTGGCAGATGACGTTCAGCGCGGCCCAGCCGGTGACTGCAGACGACCAAACCCTCACCGTCTCAGTACCGAGCATCGTGACCCTGGATCGGATCGAAGGTCGGTACCACGACCTGGTCCATGACACGGTCTCCGAGGTGAGCGACGACCAACTCACGCTCAACATCGTCATCCGAAAGGACGACGTCGAAAACCATGATGAGTTGATCTTCGACCTCCCACCGCTGACTCATCCAGCAGCCAGTACCACAGCGCCAAATTCCCTCCATCGAGCCAACCTCGATGAGCGCACCAACCCCATCCAACCAGCAGCATCCAGCCTGACCCCCACAACCGTCACCTCCGTCGGCGCCGCTGCCACTACCGGTACGGGAGATTCTTCGTTCGCCGGACGCCTCACCTTCCAAGACTTCGTCATCGGCTCGTCAAACCGGTTCGCCCACGCTGCAGCCCAGGCCGTAGCCGAAACCCCTGGTCGCTCGTACAACCCCCTCTTCATCTACGCCGAAGCCGGACTAGGAAAGACCCATCTCCTCCAGGCCGTCGGCAACTACGTCCTGGCCCACTATCCGACCAAACAGGTCCGGTACGTATCCAGTGAGACGTTCATGAACCGGTTCGTAGAAGCCATCCGCAACAAGCAACTCCCAGAGTTCAAGGACCTCCATCGTCGCAACGACGTACTCCTCGTCGATGACATCCAGTTCATGGAAGGAAAGGAGGGCCTCCAAGAGGAGTTCTTCCACACCTTCAACGCTATCCAGGAGGGTGGCGGCCAGATCGTGCTCACCAGCGATCGACCCCCGGACGACATCTCCACCCTGGAGGATCGACTTCGAAGCAGATTCAAGATGGGTCTGGTCACCCATATCCAGCCCCCCGACGTTGAGACCCGTCTAGCCATCCTCCGCAAGAAGTCTGAACAAGGAAGAAGCAGCATCGAGATCCCTGACGATGTCCTGTTCTTCATCGCCGAGAACATCACCGAGAACATTCGTGAACTCGAGGGTGCCCTGACCCGGATCACCGCCTACTGCAGTCTCAACCAAGAGGTTTGCACCATCGACCTGGCCACCACCGTTCTCGGAGATTTGATTACCAGCAACGCACCGCTGATCATCACCCCGGACCTGATCCTCAACCAAACCTCGGAGATCTACGGCTTCAGCCGCGAAGATCTCGTTGGTGCCAGCAGGCGCCGGCCCCTCGTAACTGCACGCCAAGTTTCGATGTACGTCTTTCGTGAGCTCACCGACCTGAGTTACCCGGCCATCGGTCGAGAGTTCGGTGATCGTGACCACACCACGGTGATCCACGCCGTCGAGAAGATCACCCGTCTCATGGCCGAACGCCGCGAAATCTACGATCAGGTCTCGACCCTCACCTCTAACGTTCGTTCCGGTAAATGAGGGGCTCCCAGTTAGTTTGATTAAGGACCAGCTGATTCTCCCGTTAGCCAAATCCTGTGGATCATCCCGTGTACGACCAGTGGAAGGCGATGTGGACGCTCGGTGGATCATGACTAGACCATCCACAGCCATTGTCTCCATTCATCGTCACGCTGGGGATACCGGTGGATGACCGACACGACACCATCACCCTCCTGACCTGCGATGATGGGAGATACTCCACAATCCACAGCACTTATTACTGCTACGACCTGATTAGAAAAGCCACATGGAGAAAGTGACCCCCCTGTGAAGTTCCGATGCGAACGAGATGTCCTAGATAGGGCCTTCTCCATCACCCGACGCGCTGTTGCCGGTCGTGGAGGAACACTTCAAGTCTTGTCAGGCCTCCACCTGGAGCTCAAGGGAAACACCTTGACCGTGGTCGGTAGTGACCTTGACCTGGTGGTACGTGTCACTGTCGAGGTTGGTGGTGAACAAGATGGTTCAGTGGTCCTGTCTGCTCAACTAGGGGCTGAGATTGTCCGATCTTTGGATAGTGGACAGGTGGAGTTCACCGTCGATGACGACGGGGCCAGCGTGGTGTCAGGACGATCAGACTTTCGTCTTCGGGTCATGTCGGCCGAGGAATACCCCCGCTTTGATGAACCCGGTGGAGAATCAGTAACCCTGGATGCCGGCGCAGTTGCTGATGCCCTTGACCAGGTCATTAAAGCGGCAAGCATCGATGACGCACGCCAGATTTTGACCGGCGTTCTCATGGCTGCCGAGGCAGACGGACTTAGATTCGTAGCAACGGATTCCTACCGTCTTGCGGTTAGAGATCTCCCTGGGACCGCAGTGCTGGGTCGGGACCAAACGGTGCTCGTTCCGTCACGAGCTCTAGACATGGTGGGAAAGATCTTGGGCGATGCCGAGGAGCTGACTATCAGACTGGGTGAACGGGATGCCACGTTCGAGGTAGATGATGTCCAGGTGGTGACCCGCCTCATCGAAGGTGAATTCCCGAACTACCGGGGCCTGATACCAGACGACCATCCGAATGTTCTGGTGGTGGACCGTATAGCCCTGCAGGAAGCAGTTCGCCGGGTCCGAATTCTGGCCCAGGAATCCACGCCGGTGAGGTTGTCGATGTCTACCGAAGGGCTTGAGTTGGTGGCCATCACCCAAGACGTTGGGCAAGCTCACGAATCTGTCGATGCCACATACGAGGGTGCCGATCTAACGGTGGCGTTTAATCCACAGTTCCTACTCGATGGTCTTGAAGTGAGTCCCGGTGAAGAGGTCCGGCTGGAGACCAGCGAGGCAAGCAAGCCTGCGGTACTCCGGTCGATTGGTGATGAGCAATTCCTGTATCTGCTCATGCCCGTACGGGTGTCCTGACCCTTCGAACGGTTCGGGCCGGTAATCCTGTGGTGGGCCGGCTCTCGGCGACTTCGCTGCCATGACCGTTGAACGCCTCTGGCTGACTGATTTTCGCAATCATCCGGAGGTTGATCTGGTTCTAGATCCCGGGGTCACCCTGGTGGTCGGTTCCAATGGCCAAGGGAAGACGAACCTTATTGAGGCGTTGGCCTGGTTGGCTCGAGGGTCGTCCTTCCGCGGTGCACCCACCGAGGCAATGGTGAGATTTGGTGCAGACCGGGCGGTAGTTCGAGCGGAGATCGATACGGCCGGGCGAAGCGTCCTACTCGAAGCTGAACTGGTGGCCTCGGGACGAAACCGAATTCAGGTCAACAAGCAGCGGATCACCCGACTGCGAGATCTTCTTGGTCATTTTAGGACCACGGTGTTCGGCCCTGATGACCTTCACCTGGTCAAGGGCAGCCCGGGAGAACGGCGGGGCTGGATCGACGACCTGCTGGTCGATCTACACCCACGTAATCATGCGCTTAGGAGTGACCTGGATCGGATCCTCCGACAGCGAAACACGTTGCTCAAACAGGCCAAGGGTCACTTGTCGACTGAGGTGGAGACCACGTTGGACGTCTGGGACGCCCAACTGGGAGACTTGGGAGAACGCTTGGCGACCGCTCGACGGGAAACCCTCGTGGCTCTCGGGCCGAGGGTTGATGAACTTTTCGACGCACTCACCGATGGGAGAAGTCGTCTCACGATGAAAGTGGTGGATCAGTGGTCCTCAGAGGGACTGGAGAAGGCATTGAACCGGGCACGGTCCAATGACGTCCGACGCGGTGTGACCACGGTCGGTCCTCATCGAGATGATGTGCTCCTGACTTTGGACGATATGCCGTCGAGAACCCATGCTTCCCAGGGGGAGCAGCGCTCGATAGCCCTCGCCCTCCGTCTTGCCGGTCATCGTCTGGTGGCTGAACAGACGGGTGCAGAACCGATTGTTCTGCTCGATGATGTGTTCTCAGAACTTGATCCTCGACGGTGTGTTGTCCTAGTCGGGTTGCTGCCATCGACCCAGGCAGTGATTACCTCGGCTGGAGCGGTTCCTGAAGGAGTAGAAGCTGGTGTCGTCCTTCATCTAGACGACGGCGAGTTCGTTTCCCAAATAGGACCATGAAGCCTGATCGCGGGCCGGTGGCCCTTCGATGGAGTTTGGAACGGCTGTTGGCTGGCATGGGAGCACCGCAGATCGATGACACCATGATGATCATCGATCAGTGGCCGGAGATCGTGGGAGCACGGTTGGCCGAGCGGATCGAAGCTGTCGCGGTGAGTGGATCAGAGCTCCTGGTCGCCGTTCACGACCCGGCCTGGGCTAGCCAGGTTGCGTGGCTGGAGGCCCAGTTGTTGGAGCGGGTTGAGGCCCTGGTTGGACCAGGGAAGATCACCTCGGTTCGGGCTCGAGTCCAGCCTCGTGAGGGACCCTGAGGGAGCATATTTTGCACCTGATCGACACCGCTTGGATCCGTGGTCGGGAGGCCATTGGCTGGTAGTCTGGTCAAACCGTGAAGATGCGCTCTGACCTGCGGTTTTATACCGCTTTGACCCGTCTTTTGGCACCTTTCTTCCCCGACCCGACGATCCAAGGGGAACGGCTCCCTTGACTACCGCAGAGACGTCCTACGGCGCAGCCGATATCACCGTCCTTGAGGGCCTCGAAGCCGTCCGGAAACGGCCTGGCATGTACATCGGATCGACGGGTCCCACCGGCCTCCACCACTTGGTGTGGGAGGTCGTAGACAACTCGGTTGACGAAGCGATGGCTGGCCACTGCACGACCATCGAGGTGACCCTCAGCGAGGACGGGTCGTGTGAGGTTTCAGATGATGGTCGGGGAATTCCCGTCGGCCTCCACCACCAGTATGAAGAGCTCACGGCCGCCGAGGTCGTGCTCACGGTGCTCCACGCCGGAGGCAAGTTTGGGGGCGAGGGATACAAGGTGTCCGGCGGGCTCCACGGCGTCGGCATCTCGGTGGTCAATGCGTTGTCGTCCAGGGTCGAGGTGGAGATTGATCGTGATGGCAGTCGGCACTACATGGATTTCGTGGAAGGCGGTCGACTGGAGACCCGTCTGGCGGTGAGCGGCGATTCACCCGATGGAAGGACCGGCACCACCGTTCGCTTCTGGCCGGACGAATCGATCTTTGACGAGACTCGATTCCGTTTCCAAACCTTGTCTGAGCGCTTCCAGATGATGGCGTTCCTGAACCGGGGTCTACGGATTCGATTGCGAGACGAACGGACGGACGAGAACCGTGGTGAGGTGGACTACCAGTACGAGGGGGGCATCCGCGACTTCGTGGCCCACGTGAATGCCTCCAAGGAGTCCTTGTTTTCCGAGGTCGGCTACATCGAAGGCATCGAGGACGGGCAGGAGGTCGAGGTGGCCTTCCAGTGGAATACCGGCTTCAACTCCGATGGTCTCCACTCCTTCGCCAACGGCATCAACACCCTCGAGGGGGGGATGCACGAGGAGGGATTTCGTAGCGCGTTGACAGCGGTGATGAACCGCTATGCCAAGAAGAGGAACCTCCTCAAGGAGAACGACGACAACCTCCAAGGCGAGGACATTCGCGAGGGGCTGACCGCCATCGTCAGCGTCCGCCTGTCTGATCCGCAGTTCGAGGGTCAGACCAAGTCCAAGCTGGGAAACGTCGAAATGCGATCGCTGGTGCAACGGACCACCAATGACCGGTTGGCCGACTGGCTGGAGGAACACCCCCCGGAAGCCAAGGCAATTGTCCAGAAGGCAATCAACGCCCAGCGGGCTCGGGTAGCCGCTCAGGATGCACGCAAGTCAGCCCGCCGGAAGTCGGCGTTGGACGGCGCCGGCATGCCCGACAAGCTCAAGGACTGTGCATCCAAAGATCCGCGGGAATCCGAACTTTTCATCGTGGAGGGCGATTCGGCTGGCGGTTCAGCGGTACAGGCACGCGACCCCCGCACCATGGCCATTCTTCCCATCCGGGGAAAGATCCTCAATGTCGAGCGTGCCCGTGCTGACCGGATGCTCAAGAACAACGAGATCCAAACGCTGATCCAGGCTATTGGTAGCGGCTTCGGCGACGACTTCGACGTCGGTCGCATCCGCTACCACAAGGTGATCCTGCTGTGTGACGCGGACGTAGACGGCAGCCACATCCGCACGCTTCTACTGACCTTCTTTTTCCGTCAGATGCGGCCGATGGTCGAGGCCGGACACGTCTACATCGCCCAACCTCCGCTGTATTCCACGGTGGTGGGGCGCGAGAAGGTCTACCTGAAGGACGACCACGCCAAGGAGGCGTTCTTGGTCGAGAATCCCAGCCACAAGCGGGAGTTCCAACGTCTCAAGGGCCTTGGCGAGATGGACTTCGACGAACTCAAGGAGACCACCATGGATCCGTCCCGTCGGAGTCTTCTGCAGGTGACCGTCGAGATGCTGGCCATTGCCGACGAGGTCTTCTCGACGCTCATGGGCGAGGACGTGGAGAGCCGTAAGCGCTTCATCCAGACCAATGCCCGCGATGTCCGGTTCTTGGACATCTAGTGGCTGACGAGACGGACGTCCCGACGACAGACGTGGCTGCTCCGGGTGACGAGGCACCGACGCTGGGATTCATCCAGCCCATCGAGATCCAGGAGGAGATGGAGCAGTCCTTCTTGGACTACGCCATGTCGGTCATCGTGTCGCGGGCTCTTCCCGACGCACGGGACGGTCTCAAGCCGGTGCACCGACGAATCCTCTGGGGCATGTACGACCTTGGAGCCCGGCCGGATCGGCCGACCATGAAGTGCGCCCGCGTCACCGGCGAAGTCATGGGTAAGTACCACCCCCATGGGGATCTAGCCATCTACGACGCCCTGGTTCGCATGGGACAGAACTTCAGCCTGCGTCACCCGGTCGTGCACCCGAAGGGAAACTTCGGCTATTCGCCGGACGACGCGGCCGCCGCGGCCCGTTACACCGAATGTCGCCTCGATCCGATCGCCCTGGACCTCCTGGCCGGGATCGACGAGGACACCGTTGATTTCACGGAGAACTACTCGGGTGAATTCACCGAGCCGGTGGTCCTTCCGGCCCGCTTTCCGAACCTTCTGGTAAACGGCAGCCAGGGCATTGCGGTAGGCATGGCGACCAACATTCCGACCCACAATCTGGGTGAGGTGATCGATGCCACGATCCACCTCATCGACCATCCGGACGCCACGCCGGATGACCTGATGGAACACTTGCCTGCACCGGACTTCCCAACCGGGGCCCTGATCCTGGGGCGGTCCGGTATCCGCGAGGCCTACCGGACCGGCCGCGGACAGGTACGGATGCGGGCCCGCACCGACATCGAAGAGGGCCAGCGGTCGAGCCGGATCGTGGTCTCCGAGTTGCCGTACCAGTCCAGCCCCAACCTGATCATGTCCAAGATCCGTGACTTGGTGGATGCTCGAGAGATTGAGGGCATTGCCGACATCAACGACGAGTCGGCGCAGGGAAGAACCCGAATCGTGATCACGCTCAAGCGGGACGCCCCGGCGCTGGTCATCCTTAACAACTTGTTCAAGCGGACGCCGCTGCAGACCACGTTTTCGGTCAACACGGTGGCCCTTGTCGACGAGGTGCCCCGCACTCTGAACCTGCGTGAACTGCTGGTGGCCTACGTCGACCACCAGGTCGAAGTGGTACGTCGCCGCAGCGAGTTTCGGTTGGCCAAGGCACGCGATGAGGCCCACATAACCGAAGGCCTCCTGAAGGCACTCGACCTGATCGATGACATCATCGCCCTGATCCGGGGGTCGGCGGATCGGGCTACGGCGCGTGAAGGTCTGATGGGTGATGACTTCGAGTTCAGCGAGGTCCAGGCAAACCACATCTTGGACATGCAGCTGGCCCGCCTGACCCGTCTTGGACGGACCAACCTCGAGGAGAGGATGGTCGAGCTCCAGGCGACGATCGCTGAGTTGGAGGCCATCCTCGGAGACGAAGAACGCCTTCGCAGCGTTATCAAGGACGAGTTGGGCGAGGTGCGGGCCAGACATGCCACCCCGCGGCGCAGCGAGATGGTCCACGATCCAGGCGAACTCGACATCGAGGACCTGATCGACGACGAGGAGATGGTGTTCGCCATGAGCACCTCGGGTTACGTCAAGACGATGTCAATCGGTGAGTTTCGGACCCAGGGGCGCGGAGGCAAGGGCGTCACAGGAGCAAAGCTCAAGGACGAGGATGCGGTGGCTCACCTCATCCACACCACCGCTCATGCCTACCTGTTGTTCTTCTCCACCAGGGGCCGGGTATACCGGCTCAAAGCTCACGAGATTCCGTCGGCTGGTCGTACAGCCCGCGGGACATCGATCGTGAACCTGCTCCCGTTGCAGCCCGACGAGCGGATCCAGGCCGTCATCGACACCCGGGACTACGAGTCGAACCGCTTCCTGTTCTTCGCCATGCGGAGCGGACGGGTGAAGAAGACCCTGTTCACGGCCTACGATTCGTCGTTGAAGGCCGGTCTGATCGCCGTGCGCCTCAACGACGGCGACGAGCTGGTGGCCGTGGTGCCCACCAACGGGGACGACGACCTGTTCCTTGTCTCGAGCTCTGGCCAGACCCTGCGGATCTCCGAGGACGACGTGCGGCCCATGGGGCGGAGCGTGGCCGGGGTGAGGGGCATGAAATTCCGGGACGAGGACGTTCTGGTGTCGTGTTGCGTGGCCCGTGCCGACGCCACGATCCTCCATCTGACCACCGAGGGCTATGGCAAGCGGACCGAGTTGGACGAGTTCACGGTCAAGGGCCGTGCTGGTCTTGGTGTACGGGGTATCCGGACGACCGATGATCGGGGACGAGTGGCTGGTGCGCTGGTGCTGACCGAGGACGAGGACCTGTTCGCCATCACGACGGCTGGAATGATCATCCGCATGCCCGCGACCGACATTTCGGTCCAGGGTCGGGATGCAACCGGGGTTCGGGTCATGTCCCCCGGCGATGGCCAGGAAGTCGCTGCGGTGTCGCCCGTACCGGCCGGCGAACCCGACGAGGAGTTCACCGAAGAGTTGGCTGACGGGCTGCCAGAGGTGCCCGTCGAATAGAACTGACCCCCGGGTGGTTCGTGCCTGGGCAACGGCCCAGTCGCCGGCCCGTCCGGCTGGACCGGGATCGGACCCGTAGACTTCCGGCCCGTGGCCCCCGACGACATCGATGATTCCAGTGAGCCGCGCCCAGCCGCGCGCTCTGGGGAACTCTTCGCGGATCTTGGGGAGGAGTCGACTGATGATCTCGTCGTGGACCTGCCTGAGGAGCTGGGCGATTTGGTCGATCCTGAAGGCGACATTGAAGCTGACGCAAGAACCGAGAACGACGTCGCATTGACGGCGCAGCAGTCGTCAGGCGACCTGTTGGCGAAGATGTCTGGTGGGGACCTCGATGACGACGACCTCGACGTGTCACCAGTCTTTCGACGGGAACGTCCACGTGTCCTGAAGGGCTGGTTCGGTCGGGCACGGGCAGAGGCCCTCCCGGTCGTCGAACGGGCTTCAGGTGCTCCGACCGGTGGGTATCGGGTGCGACGGGTTCGCCGTTTGGTCCGTCACATCGAGCCGTGGTCGGTTCTGAAGGTCTGTCTGGTGTTCTACCTGTGCGTCTGGGGTCTTCTGGTCATCGCTACCCGCATGCTGTGGAGCGCGGCTGACGAGGCGGGAACCATCGGCAAGGTCGAATCGTTCATCGAGGAACTATTCGCCCTCGAATCCTTCACCTTCGACTCGGCACAGATCTTCCGGATCTTCGTGCTGGGTGGCCTGGTCCTCGTGGTCGGCGGTATCGGTGTCACCGTGGTCCTTGTGGTGCTCTTCAACCTCATCAGCGATCTGACCGGGGGAATCCGCTTCACCATGGTGGAAGAGGAAACCGCGGTTCGACAGAGGAAGTTGCGGCGTGGTGATGTCGTCGTCGAGACCCCCGTGACCGGCACTGGTTGGCAAACCGAGGGCGGTCCGGGAGAGTAGTGACGCCTTCGTCGGCGCCGATACCGTTCCGGGGTCTGCGGGGCTATAGCTCAGTCGGTTAGAGCGCACCCCTGATAAGGGTGAGGTCGCTGGTTCGATTCCAGCTAGCCCCACGTTCATGCAGTTCATCCGACGAGCCCTCGCCGCGGTGAGCGTCGCCGCCGCGGTGGCCGCCGCCCTCCGCATTAACGGAGCTGACGGGATCGCGCGCCGCTCCGGCGGATGGCGACCCCTGGCTGGGCCACACCTCCGGTGAACCACCTCCCATGAGACGCTTTTCATGAACCGGGTAGCGGTCCTCGGGGCCGGAGCGGTCGGCGCCCGGGTGGCCCGTCAACTCCTGTCCTCCGATGCGGTCGAGCAGGTCTTGCTGCGAGACATCTCGGCTGAACGCCTGGCTCGAGCCTCACGATCCCTCGGTGACCGGTGTCGGGTCGAACACCATCCGTTCTCCGACTCGCTGGAGGCCGATGTGGTCGTGGTGGCAACGCCAAGGGGGACCCATCTCGAGGCGGTGATCGAGACCATTGCGGCCCGTCGGCCAGCGGTACTGGTTGGTGACGGCCTAGCCGAGACGATCGCGGTGCTTCGGCGGTCGGGCGACGCAGCCCGTGCCGGCGTGCCGATCGCGGTGGGCAGCGGCTTCGGACCAGGTATGTCCTGTGTCCTGGCGGCCCATGGCGCCTCGTGGTTCGACGAAGTCGACGAGGTACACGTGGCGAAGGTTGGCACGGGCGGACCTGCGTGTGCGTTGGTCCACCATCGGGCACTCAGTCGACGTTCCTACGACTGGCGGGTGGACGATGGTTCCGGCGCGGGCGACTGGACCCGCCGGACGGGTGGCTCGGGCCGTGAACTGGCGTGGTTTCCCGATCCGGTGGGACCGAGGGACTGCTATCGGGCGGCTCTTCCTGATCCGGTGTTGTTGCACCACGCACTGCCCACGGTGGGTCGGATCACCGCCCGGGTGGCGGCTACCCGCCGGGATCGCCTGACGGCGCCATTACCCATGCTGTCTCCGCCGCACGTGGAGGGCGGGATGGGTGCTGTACGGGTCGAGGTCCGGGGTCGGCGAGATGACGCAAGCGACGTGGTCGTGCTCGGAGCCACCGAGCGACCAGCAGTGGCTGCCGCCGCAGTGGCTGCCACGACGGTGGAGTGGTTGCTGGCGGGTCGCCACCGCGTGGCCGGAATGGCCGGTCTGGCCGAGATGGTCGAACCGGTGGCATTCCTGTCGGACCTGGTGGAGCGGGATCTTAAGGCTTCGATCTTCGAGGGGGAGCGGGCCCTTTCCTGAGCATCGGTTCTGGTTGCCTGTTCTGAGTGCCCCACTCTGGGTACTGGTCTTCAGCGGCCGACCAGTTCGAGGATCTGGGGGGCGAGCGCCAGGTTGGTGGCCAGGGCGTCCCCACCTTCGGCAGTCACGGCACCCGACAGATCGGTGAACACGCCACCGGCCTCCGGGAGGATGGTCAGCATGGGGGCGACGTCCCACCGGCTCACGATCGGATCGACCATGGCGTGCGCTCGACCGGTGGCCACCAGCACGTAGCCGTAGGCATCACCCCAGGTCCGGATCACCGCGTTGCGCCCGACGAACTCGTCGAGTGCGGCGGCTGACGGCCAATAGTCGACGCCACTGGTAACGATGCAGGAGCCATGGAGGTCCTCGCGGTCCGACACGCTGGTCGGTTCGCCGTTCACGAAGCAACCGAGTCCCCGGCCAGCCCAGACGCATTCGTCGAGTGCGGGGATGTTGATCACCCCCACGACTGGGCCGTGCTCGTCCTCAAGGGCCACGAGGTTGGCGTAGAGGGGCACACCGTGGATGAACGACTGGGTGCCGTCGATGGGGTCGAGTACCCAGGTGCGTCCCGAGGTGCCGTCGGTGTCGGATTCCTCTTCACCGACCACGGCGTCGTCGGGGTACGTGGCGCCTATCCGTTCCCTGAGAAGACGTTCGGCTCCGCGGTCGGCTGCGGTGACCGGGGTGCCGTCTTCCTTGCCTTCCACCGCGACGTCGGGGCGACGGAAGAGTTCCAGGGTCAGAGCCCCTGCCGCACGTGCGATGGCTATGGCGAAGTCAAGGTCGGACTGTTGTGCGGCGGGAGCAGCGGGGGTTGGCGACATGGTCGGGAGCCTAGGGTCGGCACCTTCGGGGACGAGCGGACGGGAGGCCCGGTGTGACGACGGTTTCGTTTTCACGCTGCCGGACTGGTACTGGCTGCTGGCCTACGGACCGGGTGTCGGCCGACATCGGTTACCTGCCGGCACTGCGGTAGGCATCGAGTAGCAGGCCGTGGAAGTGGTGGACGCCGTGTTCGGATTTCCCCGAGCCCGCCGGGTCGTGCACGATGCGACCCTGGGTAAAAGCTGGGGTGGTCATGCCCCGCTGCACGCTCTCCACCAGCGCTATGTCCTCGGCTTGGAGGACGTCGTCGATGTACCTGATGGCCTCCAGCTCGGCCTCGGTCGCCTCGGCGGTCTCGAAGAAGAAGTCGTAGGTCTCGCGGGTGCGACCTGGGCCGTCGGGTACGACGTTCATGACGATGAAGTTGCCCCGTCCCGGGTAACGCATGAGACACGTGGTGGGCCACAGCCACCAGACGGCGTGGTCGGTAACCGTGGCATCGTCGACCGGGTAGGCGGTGTTGTCGGATCGCCCAGCCTCAGCCATGTGGCTGGACCAGATCCCGTGGGTGGACACCTCGTAGGTATCCATATTGACCAGCGTGCAGAAGTCCCGGTGGGCGACCGGACAGTGATAGCACTCGAGGAAGTTGTCGATGACGTTCTTCCAGTCCGACGCAATCTCGTAGGTCAGGCGATGAGCGTGGGTGAGATCGGCCACGTCGGGTGCCCAGTGGGCAATCTCGGCAGCCAGATCACCGGCCTGCTCGGCCAGGGCCCGGGCCTCCGAGTCGAGGTTCACGTAGACGAAGCCGCCAAACTCCTCCACGGCTAGGGCATCGAGGCAGATGGAGTCCGGGTCGAAGTCGACTAGGTGGTCGGTGTGGGGGGCGGTGAGGAGGCCGCCGTCTAGGCCGTAGGACCAGGCGTGATACGGGCAGGTGATCCGCTTTACGGTGCCGTCGCCGGTCAGGAGTTCGTGGGCCCGGTGCATGCAGACGTTGGAAAACGCCCTAAGGGTGTGATCGACGTCGCGGGCCACGACGACCGACCGATCGGCGATCGTTGTGGTCGTGTACGTGCCGGGGTCACGGACCTTTTCGACATGACACACCCACTGCCAGGTCCTGGAGAAGACGGTCTCGACCTCTACATCGAACCAACGTGGATCGGTGTAGGCATCTGTCGAGAGTGACATCGAGCGGGCGGGGTTGGGATCCCAGCCGGTGGCCAGAGCCTCTCGTTCAGCGGCGGTGGGCCCCATTGTCACAGCCAGACACTAGAAGCAGAGGGTCCGCGCGCGCGATGGTCCGCGCGCGCGAACCTCGAGGACCCACCCAGACAGCAGAGGAACCCCATGTCCCAGATCCCCAGTTCACCCGAGATGAAGTCGGACCAGACCCAGGAGGAACAGGTGGTGGCACGCGCCCGGGACTACGACGAGGCCCGTCAGCGGGCCGCCGATCTCCACCGGGACCGCATCGTGGCCGGTGAGGAAGAGCGTCTGGCGGACAGCGACTTCCACGCCGCATCAAACGACCGGTTCGCCGCAAACTTGACGGCGGATGACCGGACGATGGGGTTCACTGGAACGACCGAAGCTCCTTCATCTGATGGCGAACCGGTCGACCAGAAAACCGGATGGGCGAACCATCGATACCAGGTGCTGTTGGAGGCCCGAAAGAGGTTGGACGTTCTCTGTGATCGGGCTGACCGTGAGCTCGACGAGACTCTCGGGGCGCTTCTGTCAGCCACCGACGGCCTCAGGCAGGTGGCCGGCGAAGACGAGGAGAGCGATGATGCCGAGGCCTTCGATCTGGTGGTCGGTGGCAGGGTCGACGCGGCGGTCAAGGAGTCCGACGAAGCCGTTGATCTCACCGGTGCAACGTCGGCGGCCTGAACGGTCTTAGCGCTACTAGTCGGTGCAGCCGAACATGATCTTCCTACCTGTCGACGGTGATCTTGTCGAGGAGTGGTATCCGTTGGGAGGTTCGGTCAGGCAGCTTCAACGATGACCGCGGTGACCATGCCAAACATCCCGTCATCGCGTTCCACGTGGTTGAGGATGTGACAGTGCCACACCCAGGCGCCGGGTTCGTCGGGACGGACTAGTACCGAGTAGCGCTCGCCAGGCGCCACATTGATGGTGTCGGCAAAGTATGGGTGATCGAGGGGGAATCCGTCCTTGGCGAATACCAACTGGGGGAACTGGTGCATGTGCATCGGATGGATCTGCAACCCCTCGTTGTAGTAGTCGACGACAATCCAGTCTCCTGCGGTGACGACGTAGGGCTGAGTCGCCGGGAAGGACTTGCCATTTAGCGAGTAGCCGATGACCCCAGCGTCGTTAAGAACCATCGGGATGATCCTCGAGATCTCGAGGTCGGCTGGAATGGATACCCCCCCGATCGTCTCCCCGCGGGGAACTGGAGGCTCGCCAATGGTGAAAACACCGAACAACCCGTTGGGAATCGCCATGTGGCCCATGTGGTGGGCGTGGTACATGCCGGTTCGGGGTTCCTCGGCAGTGAACTCATATGTAAATGAGGTACCCGGCTGGATCAGGTCTTGGGTCAGGGGAGCCACGCCGTCCATGTCGTTGGGTGTGGAGATCCCGTGCCAGTGGACGTCAGTTCCCAATGGAAGCTGGTTGTCGATCACCACCCGAACTCGGTCGCCGACGTCGACCCGGATGACCGGGCCGGGGACTTGGCCGTTGTAGGTCCAGGCATCGACGATCTTCCCGGGCTCGACTTCCCACGGTGTGATGGCAGAAGTCAGATGGAATTCCTTGGTTCCGTCGGCGGTGGTGACTGCCTCCAAGATCTGGTTGCCGATGCCGGTGGTCTCGGCCGGGAAGTTTCGGATCGACTCCAACATGATTCGGTCCATCTCGGCCCAGTCGACGTCTCCTCCGTGGGCACCATTTCCATGGGAGGAGGCCGCCGTGGTCAGCTCCGGGTCATCGGCGTCAAGCACGGTCAGGGTGGCAGTCATTCCGGCCTCCGTGTGTCCGGAGATCTCGCACGTCATGGGATATATACCTGGACGTAGCGTCCCCAAGTCCAAAACAGCTGAACGGTTGGTGCCCAATATGGGGGTAATTGGCCCGTCGTCGAACTGGAGGTTGTGTTCGGCTGAACCGAAGTTGGTCACGGATAGGACGACCGGACCCGCCGGCACGGTCAGGGTGCCGGTAATGGCAAACTCGGTTAGAGAAATCTCAGCTACAAAGACCCCGTCGCTGGCCACCGGGGTGGGGTGGAGTTCTCCGGAGACGGCTGCCGAGGTCGAAGAAGCCGGAGAGTCGTCGTCGGTAGCGCAACTGGCCACCAAGAGGGCAAAGGCCAGAGATGCGATGAGGATTCGTGTCATGAGGTGGCGGGTGTTTGATGTCGGCACCGAAGGTCCTCCATTGGTTGGTCCGCCGTGTTGACGGACGATGGGTCTGATGAATCAAGTGTCAGAGCGCTAGGGCCCGGTGGTCGTGGAGGAACGTCTTGAGTCAACGGTCCGTAGTGGAGACACCCAGGCTTTCCGCACTGCATGAGTGATGCTTCGTCGGGTTATTGGTGAATAGACGACGTGGGTACCGGCTAGAAGTTCGCTGTGGACCGCGACCTGCGGTTTGGGGACCTCGACGACTATCGGCGTGTTCGAATGTCGACACTTGAGCAGCCGGAGGATCTCCCGGTTGGTCGGGTTGGATAGAGGGAACGAGAAGAAGATCACGTCGGCTTCGGCGGCTGCCGGACAACTAGCCGGTTTCATCAACGGGCATCGTGATCCCGCATTGTCGTCCGGGCCTCCACATCCGACTACTTGAAAGCCTTCCCTTTCGAGCAGTCGGACAATGGATGACCGCACTGCTCCGTCGGACTCTTCGACGAGGACCCGGGGGTCAGTTGGCCACGGACTGAACCGCGGGGTACGGAATGATTTCCCGCGGCCATGTCGACGATGCTTCTGCTTGGCCATGCTTTGACGGTACGGATAGCCCAAGAAGCTTTTCAGGGCCAGAGGTCCCGATTCATGGGGCTTCTTCGAGTGGTTTCCGCACAACAGGACCTTTGACCCTGAGCGCCTTCCACGATCGTCCGTACCGTCTGATTTACCACCCGTGCGCCGATTGGAAGACCGTGCCGCTCACCAGGAGAGATTTCGTGATTGCTGGAGGCGCCATTGGTGCCACCCTTGGAGGTGGTGTCGTCGCCCCGGTAGCCCTCACCTGGGAACGGGATCGGTTCGGCAACTTCACCGCTGTGACCGCCCGGTTCGCCGAAGTGGTCGTAGCAGACCTTTCTCAACTGGTTGTTGGAGAGCCAGTTACCTTCGAATATCCGGCGGAGGGGCAGCGCAACGTACTGGTGCGAATCGGTCGGCCGGTCGAACACGGAGTCGGCCCTGACCTCGACCTCGTTGGCTTCTCCTCGATCTGTCCTCACACTGGCTGCCCATTTGACGAGTACCGGGTTGACATGGCCACCCTGGACTTCTGCCCATGCCAGTTCATTACCTTCGATGTCGCAGCTGATGGGATTCCGTCGTTCAACCAAGCCACCCAGCACCTATCGCGTATCCTCCTGCGGCTCGAGGGCGACGATGTTGTGGCATACGGGGTACGACGACCCATCTATGGAGACACCGACCCACTGCACGGCGTCGGTATGAAGGTCCTGGAGTCGACATGAACACCGCACACCACCTCCTGTCGGGCCACCGAACCGAAACACGTCTCGTCGATGCTGACGGTGAACGGCTCCTCCGGACCGTCGTGGTTGCCACCCTCGGCTCCGCCGTCTTCATCACCGGGTTCTTTGCTTTGGTGACCTGGCTCGTTGCCCCCGAAGCTGGGGTGGTGAGCGCCTTGGCTCTTGGTGGCCTTTCAGGTATCTGGGTCTCGGTCCTTGCTGGCGGGGTAATTGGTAACGGGATCCACGAAGCCCGACATGAACGGGCCAAACGTGATAAGTCGAAAGCGTGAGCCTCCGCATCTTCCTCGTTGACGACCACGACGTCGTCCGCCGGGGCCTGACTGCGTTGATCGACGCCGAGGATGACCTCGAGGTGGTCGGTACGTCCAGTTCGGCCGCCGGCACGCTCGACGCCATCGCTGCGACGAGACCGGACGTATCCGTTCTCGACGTACGCCTTGGAGACGGCAACGGCGTCGAGGTATGCCGCGACATCCGCTCCGCACACCCCAAGGTTGCCTGCCTGATCCTCACGTCGTTTGAGGACGACCAAGCCCTCGTCGAGGCCAGCCTTGCCGGAGCTGCCGGTTACGTCCTCAAACGAGTCCAGGGAGATGAGCTTCTCACCGCGATCCGACTGGTCGGAAAGGGAAGGCGTCTTCTTGCCCCCGGCACCACCCGACTGGCCTTGCGGCGGCTCCGCGAGAGCGGCGAGGCAGCCGTCGAGGAACTCTCACCGCAAGAACGGCGCATCTTCGACTTGATTGGCGACGGACTATCCAACCGCGAGATCGCGGATCGCATGTACCTCGCAGAAAAGACAGTCAAGAACTACGTCACCAACTTGCTACGGAAGTTGGGGATGTCGCGCCGGACCGAAGCCGCGGCATTCGCTGCCCGGTTGGACGAGCGCCGACGGTCAACAAGTTGACCGGCGGCACCAATAAAGAGCGGATCAAGATCCGTCGGACCGCATTGGCACCGACCACTCGATAGTTGTTCCCCCAATCGGGTTCCGGCAGGCGCTAAAGGTCCCCGCGTGGCGAGACGCTCGATCCTCAAGGTTCGCGAGGCCACTGCGTCGGGGTGGCTCGTCGGCGATCCCCGTCCCATCGTCAACCACTTCGATGGTGAGCCGGTCGGAGACATCGATTCGCAGTTCGACCGTTGTCGCCTCGGCATGACGGGCCACGTTGGTCAAGCTCTCCCGCACCACGGCCAAGGCCTCTTCGACCAGTTCGTCAGGGACCCCGGTGTCGAGCGGTCCGCGAAAGTGGCACCGTGGCTCGATTCCCAGGGTGCGCACTACATCGGCGACTAGGGCCTCAACTTGTGAGCGAAGACCTGATCTTGCATGGACCGGCGACGACAGGTCGAAGATGACCGTTCGGATAGTGCGGATCGTCCCGTCAAGGGCAGCCACCACCTCGGCGAGCCGCTCGGGCTGCGAGTAGGTGGCTTGCAAAGCCTGGAGCCCGATTCCGGCAGCAAAGAGCTCTTGGATGACCGTGTCATGGAGCTCGCGGGCGATGCGTTCGTGGTCCTCGGCCAAATCACGGGACCGTTCGGCGTGCTGGAGACGCTCCTCAGCCTCCACCCAAGCCGACATATCCCGCACGGCGGCCAACGTGCGCTCACCACCATCCAATGGCGCCAGACTCACGTGTATTGGAAAGGCTGTGTCGTCGGCCCGTCGGCCTTGAAGGCGGAGGCCGGTGCCCATCGGGCGAGCTAGTGGATCATTCTCGAACGAGGTTCGGTGGTGGGCGTGAACCTTACGGAGGTCCTCGGGGATTAGGTCCTCGACCGAGCGCCCGACAAGGGTCTTGGCGGGGTGCCCAAACAACAGATAGGCCGCCTGGTTGGCGGCCAGGATCCGTCCACCGCGTTCGACGACGACGAGAGCGTCCGGAGAGGAGTCCCAGACTTCCTCGACCGAGACTCCAAATGTCGGGTCCCACGTCCTTCGCTCCATGGCTCGAGCGTAGGACGGGTAGATCGCATTCGCCCCGACGCTGGACCGGGACCAAGGTCCCGAATCTCGAGGAGGTGACAATGGTCCCTGTTGGCGGTGACTGTCTCGGTCCGAGGATTACCCCATGGACCCCACCACCGATATCCCTATTGAGGATTGCGGCGATGGCAACTCGTTTGCCAAGGTTGCCGACAAACCCCGTGCCGTCGTTATTGGAGTTGATGATGCCCTACGGGACACCCTCATGGACCATTTGGCTGCGTCGGGCTTTGAGGTTGTGGATTATGAGTGCCAGGACGATGACGTCTTGGCTGACGGCGATGAGCGGATTCGGCCTAGCGACGTCCTGGTTTTTTCATTTCGCGAGGTCACAGAAGCTCGACGAAACGCCTGTCGTTCAGTCCGCCGTTCCCACCCGAAGAACCCGGTCGTGATCGAACTCATGAATCCGAAGACGTTCCGTTACGCCGACTTGCTCCTTGGAGCACGAGTAGTCAGCGCTCCGGTATCGCGTGAATCGCTTCAAAAGGCGGCTCTAGATGCCTGGTCGACACCCAATCCCATATACGAGATGCTCCGGAGGTGACGCTCAGGATCTTCTTACCCGTCGTCGGTGATCTTGTCGAGGAGTGGTAGAAGCTCCTGGCCCAGCATGCTGCGATAGGTGTTGTGGTAGTGGTGCAGGGCAGGCTCGTTTCGTCCGAACACGATCTGGTCGAGTGCACCGGTGTCAGCTGACCTCTGTTGGCTGGCGCTCATGGCGTAGTCCTCGTCGCGGATGATCTCGCCGAAAGAGCGAGCAATTTGGGTCGCAAAGGCTTCGAAGTCAGGTACCTCGATGCCGAGGACGTTCGACTCGACGGCTTCCGGGCGGATGTAAAAGTCGACCTTGCTGACATGGTGGCCCGGGTCACCCGGCGTCGGAATGGCACGGACGAGGAATACACCGACTTCGAAGGGCATGAGGATGATGTTTGGGAATAGCCAGTAGACGGGGAGGCCGGCGACGGTGACGTCCCACTCCTCCTCTGGAAGCTGTCGTACTTGATCGATGGCTCGCTTGCATAGGACCATTCGGTGGAGGTGCCCGTCCTCGTCGTAGGTCTGGACGTTGCCGTGGAAGTTGAGTGCAAGGGTGTTCGAGTGGAGTGCGTTGAAGTGATACGTCTCGCCGAAGGTGTCCATTGCGAGCTTCCAGTTGCACTTGATGTCGTACTCGTCAGAGGTGAGGAGTTTGAGTTCGTCGAATCTCCAGGTCGGGAACTCGTCGTTGAACCACTCGCCGAGTAGCCAGTCGAGGTCGACTTCACCGTCGGGTTGGGGATGCACAAAGAGCAACCCGTGTCGCTCCTCGGCCGGGAGTTCGCGCAATCCGAGGCATTCCATTTCGACTTGGCCGAAGTGGGCGGCCTTAGGCATCCCTACGAGGGTCCCGGCGGTGTCGTAACTCCAGGCATGGAACGGGCAGGTGAAGCGACGTTTAGTGCCGTGGCTATCGGTTTCGAGGATGGTGCCCCGGTGTCGGCACGAGTTTACGAAGGCCCTGAACCCACCATCCTCGCCCCGGGTGGCGAGGATGGGTGTCCCGTAGTCGTTGTTGGTGAGGAACGACCCTGCCTCGGGAAGGTCACCGGACAGGCCGATGAGTTGCGGCATCCCTCGGAACCACTCGTTCCACTCACGGTTGGCCTGGGTGGGGTCGGTGTAGGTGATGGTCGGGTTTTGACGCAGGCCGCCCGCATCGACGTTGGTGTCGCCGTCGAGATGGGCGCACATTTCCTTGATTATCCGGACCTGCTCGTCGTGTCGCATGACGTGACCTGACCAGAAACTTAGAGGGTTAGCCAAATCCACTGGATGTGCTGGCTTGTGAAGGCGTGGGCGTGCCCGGAGGGACTCGAACCCTCCCCACCGCGGAGAGCATGATCCGGGCACCAGAGCGCTTCTCTGCAAGTCTGTTGGGTCGGGGCAAACTTGCAGTTCAGAGCTGATTTTTTGGGCCGTCACCGCTCAATCCGCCGACGGACCTCGTGCTAAACAGAACCCGTGGATTCCCTACGACTCGTCTGGCTGCTAACGGTGGCCCTCCTCGCCGGATGCGCCTCCAACGGCGAGGTGGCTGCACCCACCACCGCGACGACCGCGACCGCCACGTCCACCGCGACCGCCACGTCCACCGCGACCGCCACGTCCACCGTGACGACCGCGGCGCCGGTCACGTCCACTGCGGAGATCACCGTGACCACTGCGGAGACCACCGTGACCACCGCGGAGACCACCGTGACCACCGCAGCGCCCACCACCATCGACATCAGCGCCGTCCAGACTGCCGAGCAGCTTCAGGCGTATGTGGCCGAGGCAGCCGGGTTCTCGCAGGTCGAAGCCGCCTGGCTCCTGCCAGACGACCTGGACCCCCAGGCGGGCGGCGCCCCTGGTTACACCCGCTATGTCTTTCGTGAGACTTCTGCC